>BNJV01002019.1_pt1 | contig 233411 bp, 444 predicted proteins | sample 8540591 | NCBI WGS metagenome assembly BNJV01 (sample SAMD00202457, study PRJDB9452) | human saliva metagenome | host: Homo sapiens | reverse complement strand
GACATTTAAATAATGATACTAAGGTTCCATCGTAGAAAAACATTATGAAGATAACCAGCTGTAATAGCAACAGCTACCCAGCTTGGTAAATTACTGATGTCATTTTTTTGAATTTGATTTTTGCGATATAGCATATGAATGAATACATCAATCACTTGTTCAGCTTCTTTAATTTTTTTCTACAGAACCATATTTAGTTAACACTTGTGTTGTTAAAGTAAATAAACTTTCGTAATTAGATAACCAATTAATATATATAATGTCATCATTATCAATTAATTCTTGAAGTACCGTTTCTTCCATCTACGTGTTCCTTTCTTACTTAAAAATAGTTAGGTCTAATTAATTTCGTAATTAAATCTGGTCGATGTTTTTTTGTATTACAAACATCTTCTTTATATGTGCCACATTCGTCTAAACATTTTTTTATATGTTGGATTAAAGTTTCGACAGCCATAACACACTGGACACATTTCATAGTCAGGGCATCTATTAATAAAACCTGACACAGAAGTTTTTAGTCTTCATGAATTACGTCCTCATCCTTTGTTAGTTCAGCTAATTTTAGCCAATGTTTCGTGAGACAAAAATAATTTCTGTTTCACCAACAGTTTTAATTTTAAAAACTTTTTTTGTCCATTTAATTGCCCTTGGAGTTGTCTCTCAGCTTGTGCACGAGAGACTCCATTATCTTTAGTATAATTAATTCTTTTAACTGTGTCAATAGTATGAGGATTTGCCAAATAAATATTGTTTTCTTTATCTTCGTGTACGTCTAAAAATCATAATTAATAAATTCCTTTCTTATGAGAAAAATTAAATCAATAAAGCGTTGTGATGCTTTCTTCAGAGCATTCCGTCACGCGAGAATAATTCGTATGAAAATTACAGAATGTTCTTCCCTTTGTAACTTGATTTTTTTATTTTTTTGCCCAGTCAATTTCAATGACAGGCACTTTTTTTCATTATCAGATGATACTGAAAAAAATAGCAGAGTTTTGTTTGTTTCTGGACATATCATTATGGACTACAAATAGTGTAGAAGCTTCATATGCATAGCGACCAGATTCTTTTTACGTCACCAATATTTGGTCTACGATTTTTGTTCTATTTTTTTCGTAAATGTAGTGTACCAAAGATGGGGACTTTTAATTCTTCAACGGCCCATCGTTTTACTTCTTTAGCTACATAATCATTTAATTGTTTATCGGTTTGAAAAATTTTTTTGTTGCCCATCGAATATCCATAAGGGAATCAATGCAAACAATAATATTATTATCTGGGTCAATAGCTTTTACATAGGCTTGTGCTTTTTACAGAAGTCTAGCATTTGTTCGCCATTTTCTATTTTAGTACCATCAACGATACGAAAATGAGATTTTTGGTCTTTTAAATATTGTAAGCCATGATTTCTTTTTTTCTAGCATCTGTTCATAACGATATCCCTCTTCACCGCCTTCGTCTACAATTTTTTTGATAGCGAGCTGGTTTAGAAGCAACAGAAATTGGAATAATTTCTTTAGATGCAATGACACGAGGGATTACTTCTTCTTTTGTATCATCTAACGAAAAAATAAATACCGTATAATTTATTTTTGTATTTAAACAATAATCCATCATCAATGTTAAAGCTAATGCCGTATTATGAGTTACCGTTAACTCTTTACCTACACAATAGCAATGCGATAAGTTATTGACTTGAATGCATTGCATAGGGCGAGATTCTACTTCTTCAATATTAATAATCGTTTTGTATTTAAAACTTTTTTTCAGATAATATATTTCGTAAACGAGCTGTTTTATTTGGATTTCTGAAACAAGTATTGCTTTTTAGATACAGAAAAAAATAAAAATCGAATAGCATCATATTCTTTATCGTCTACAGTGACAGTTCTATTTATTTTTGTGTATTTAATAGATAGAGAGAAAGTAATGTCCCAAAAATTTTCTGCCACTTTATTATTGGCACCGAAAAGTAATTTTCGATAGTACCTTTTGTATCTACATAACCAATGCCATCCATAATGCCTTGCAATAAATTTCTTCTACTATTAATAGAACTGAATAGATATCTTTTTGGAATATGTTTATTATTAATTAAATTCAGTGATTTTAATATAGAAATAAAATTAGAATTATTAATAGAAAAAATGTACATTAGAATCAGAAAATTCTACGTAGTCTTTAATATTATAACCACAAGCATAAATTTCATCAGACATAAAATCATAATCAGATTCTTTGCACCAAATTTTATTTTGTGTAGGAGTACCACTTGCTAACCATAAACCCTAATACATAGGGGATGAATATTAATATTATTATCTTTACCTTCAAATGTTTTGTTGCATTGGTACACGATAAGAATATTTATTATACTTATTCCAATCTGGCAACATGTCTTTTGTTGTAATAATTAATTCTTCAACTTGTTTGCCTTGTATTTTTTTAAATACTTTTCCAAACATGGTCAGCATCTGCAATTAATGTGGAGCGGTCATCAAACGTAATTTTATAGCACTTTATGGTCTGTAAAAAAATTTTTAGATTTAGCGATAATAGTTGTCGGATGACCATCATCACCAAATACTTTTTGACCAATTCTGCATTCACCAATCGTTGTCCAAGTGCCATTCGTTAATAATAATGGAGTTATTAATTCTAATGCTTTTACCAGTATTAGATTCGCCAGCGAACATATAAAGACCTTCTGTTAAGCCTTCCATATATTTATCGAACATAGGGAATGATGGACAAGAATAACCTTCTCCTCGTTTCCATGCTTGTTCATCAAATAGATTATATTCTTCTTCGGCTTCAGCAAAAAGTCTTCCATAGGAACGACTGTATTATCTAATAATTCTTCCGACATCTCTAATTCCCTCCAAATAATTTACACGGTTTACCTATACAATATCCTAAATCTTTGTAGGAAGTGCAACCATATCGTCTTCCATTTTGTAACATCATATAAGCACTATTGAATGTAGTTTTTAATTCATCTTCATTTAAAGGAGGTTCATTTTAAATCATTCCAAGACAATAATAAATCATACGCATCTTTTCTTGACTCTCCTGATTGTAATAATGAAGAGGCAAGACAACATAAAAGCATTATTGCGTCCACCTTCTAATGCACCATTTTTTTAATAATTCGATAGCACATGGTAACATTTCTTGTGGTTCGAGTGGAATAACAAACCCCTCTTTAGTTTTTATTTTTTTATTCTAGGTTTTACGATTTTCTTATACGCTTTCATTGCTTTTTTTGATTTGATATCGTAAATATGTTTAGTTTCTTTTATGTTTTTCTTTAGCGTAATTAATCATATCTGTTAAAGAAAAACTGATATAAATTTTTGTATCTGTAATTGGAACTTTATATAATCCTGTTTTACTATTAATCGTATTAGGAATTCTAAGTAATCGTTTTCTATCATAGATAGCTGTATCTATAATAGGACTTGTTGATTGTTGTTGTAACCAAAGTAGCTAGATTTTTAAATTCTTGATTTCAAATCTTGCTTTGGTAATAATCCCAATACTTCGTAAGGGAACTATAATATGAAATCCCTTTAGCTCCAGAAAAATAAAGTTTCATTTCATTGTCGTTTAAATATAGATATTGTTGCAATAAATTGTAACAAAGTTTTTACGTTAAATGTTAATTCTTTATATTCTTCTTCTGTATGAATATCTCCATCAAAAATCTAAATATAAGTCACTAATAATATTGCAATTTTCTATATCTTTATTTTCATAAGCATAAGAACATCTATATACATCTGTTTCATTATGTTTTTGTATCCATTCTTTTTCTTTTTGATTGAAAAGTAACATCGCAACTTATGTAATGTTTTCGTTGGAATCCATTTGTAAGTTTCGCACCGAATTCATATAGAAGTCCTGAATTGCGTTCTCCATTGAATTACATCCTTTTTATTTGCATGAAGTTCTGCTTTATTCATTAATAATTTTTCATAATTATCTTGAATGATAGATGATACCTGTACCAAAATCAAATGGTTCAACACATCTAAAAATTCTGATAATGGCATTCGTCTACGAGAGTTAAAAATAAATCAATAGGAGCAATATCTTTTATAACTTTTAAATCGTTGTAAGATATGATTCATTTGTCCTATATGCAATTTCTCATCTCGTGCTGAATGGATTGTTCCGCATTTAGTATAAAAATAATTAAGTGCATCTTGCACTGTATATTTAATTTTTCATTTCTAAATAATATGGGAACGTAATTTCTTTTCCCATCTGGTCCAACAATAGGAGCGATAGAAAATAATTTTAATTCTCTATGTAAATAAAAATTTATTTTTAATTAATAGGAATCATTCCATGCTATAGAAGGAATATCTTGTGGTTTTTAATACAGATACTTTTGTATTCCACTGAGAAAAACAAATTAATAATTTCTGAAGTAGAAAAACCACAGTCTTCTAAATATTCAATTGTGCATCTCGACTGGATATAATCAAGGTCATTTTCGATTGTTTTTCCAATGACATTAGAATAAAAGTATTGTACTAAGTCCATATAAAAAAAGACACCCCTTTCGTCGGTAATTGTATTTTACCAGTTCCGGAAAGGAGTGTCAACAAGATTATGAATGAATATTAAACTTTATCATTGTCATGCTACGTTTAATTGGAATTTTAGCATAAATACTATTAATATTTTTAGGAATTGTATACTGTGTTAATCCTTTAGACGTATCAATTTGATAACTTAATTCGCCTTCTACATAATTCATATAGAATTCAATATTTTTCATTAGTGCAGTTAGAAGTATGTTTGCCGTATTGGTCATACACGATAATATCTTCGTCAATGCGAGTGATGAAAATTTTCTTTTTCTATTTTTGCAATAATATAAGAATTAGTAGAATAAGAGCTACGTAAGAAATATAAATGATGCAATCCAAATGGATATTTTACCGTTGGCGTTTTGGAAATTAACAGTAATATCAAAAGTTACTTTATAAATATAATAGCTTTCGTCCAAAAATAATTTTTAGATGTGCCAGAATTAATAATATCTTTTTAATAGATTTAGTTGGTTCATCTAATCGTTGTGTTTGATAATCTTGCATTGTATAGATATCAATCTGATTAATGGTATAAGAGCCAGGTAAGTATGGCAGGATATCTATTGTATTAAATGCAGGAGAACCAAGTAATTCGTTTGGGTCAATCGTAACAGTTAATTTAATATTAGGATTATCGAATTCTGCGAAGACAGTTTCTTTATTTTTGAATAGAATCTTCTACGAGAATATTATTAAATAAAGAATCATGTTTATCATTAATAGTAACTTGAGCATTATTTTTAAAAAATAGAACCAGTAATAGAACTAAAAGTTAAAAAATATTAACTGGTGTTTTTTTACTAATGATGGATATACAGATAATCCATAGGATTCAAAATCACCAGCTGCAATAGTAGCTTGTTTTTAAGAATACAGACGTGTAATTATTTTGTTCTTGTTCTGTATGGTTTAATTCATGTAGTTGTTGTGCATTAAATTCAAACTGATTTTGAAATACGAGCATGCGTCGTTCAATTTCAGTTTTCATAATATTAATATTGGATGCTAGTATATCAATTCGTTTATTCGATTCGTCTAGCTTATCCATTAAATCTTTTGATGTTAATTTATATCGCATATTATCCCTTGAGTATTTTTTTAGTGTTAATAATTGTTCCGATATATTATTAGGTTCAATACTTTTTGAAAAGAGTATTAATTGTATTAGACATATTATCAATAGTAGACGCCTTGTAAGATTCAAAATCTTGTAAGGCGTCTTTTTGTTTGATTATATTGTTGCATAATATTTAATACAAACTTTTTCATATTCAAATGGACCACGATATCGAATATTATACTGTATCATATTAATTATCTAGTTCCTGTAAAATAGAAAGTTCTTTAACGGCAATGGCATTAATCGTTAAATCTTTTTCTTGGTTATTTAATTTAGATACTGTAACAGTCACTGGCATGGTTACTTTTATCTTCTGTATTATATTCTTCTATATAATAAGATGGCACATCTAAATTATTCGGATAATATAATACGTCGTTATTAACAATGCCTTTTTCTTTTCAGCGTATACAATACCATCTGTCGTAAAATCAAATGCCATACCACTATCATATTCAAATGTAATTTTTTTGATGGGTATCCATGGATTCGATATTATATCCAGAAAAGTTTTTGCTAATGGCTCTTTAGCTAAAAATTAAAATAAGCATAGGAACCATTTAAGATATAGAATGTAATACGACCAGCGATCATCTAAATAGAAAGAAGATGTTTCATCACGTTGAATAACAGAATCTCCAGTTTTAACAGATTTTTAATGTAATTTTTCCCGGCATAAATAATATAATTATTATTATAATTAGGAATAAAATTATCTAAATCCATAGGAGCCATAGTTTGTGTTACTGTATCTTCTGATTGTTCATATGTATACGTTTTTATAATTAGATTGTCCAGGAATTTTTAAATAGTCCCTGTTGTAACTAAAAGGAGAACAATTTAATTTACCGATTGTAAAAATAACGTTTTCATCGGAAGTTACATTAGAGTCCCAGATGCAAGCTAATTTAGAACCCTTTTGAAATTGTAATATCACCTAAATTAATAGTATAAATATTATTATTGGTTTTAATTTCAAAACCATTTGTTTTAAATAAAAACTGTTTTTACCTAATGGCGTTGATTCAATTTCAAATTTAGTTTTATATTCATAGCGTTTAGCCATTTGTTCCAATTCAGATAAATGCATTTCTGCATAAGATTTAATATCTAAATATTTTTTTGAACAGAAAGTTGATATACAACTTTATAGAGAATTAATAAATCTTGATAAATGGCTTCGAACTTATCATTAAATTCTTTCGTATTAAATACATCTTTTTCTTCGATTAATTTATTTTGAAAGATAGCAATTCGTAAATTAATATCGTTAAGTTTATGTTGTAATTCGAATTGATTTGGATAACGACCGCTATGAATAATTTGCTGCGAAATTCTGTCTCTGTAAATTTTAATTTTTCTAATTCTACCAGATAATTATCTAAGTTCATGACGGTCTCCTATTTTTACCAAAACAAATTTTTACATTAGATACATATGGTGTTACATTACTATCCATTGTATTAATCACAACTTTTAAGGATGCACTTTTAATAGTTTCGTTAATGTGAACTATGTAGTCATCAATAATAGAATAGTTAGATACACGAATGACTTTTGTGCCATTTTTTCACTATTAATCGGTACGATATCATAATCAATGCCGTTAACAGTTAATATATATTGAATATATGTTTTATTATCAGGAAAAATATTCAGGAATATATTCATTAGCAAATACAGCAATTGATTGCACTGGATTTGTAATTAATTCTTTTGTTTGTAAATAGCCTTGACTAAAAACACCAACATGAGCTGTTATGTCAGAAATGCGAATGACATGTCGTTTAGCATTCGGTAATTCAATCGTTCTTTCGATTGGTTGTTGTGCATTACTTGCATCCGTAAATAAAAATGCCAATTTATCATCAGTAGCTCCATTAGATGCTAACTGCAATTTAATAAATTGACTTGGCGGAAATGAAATAACACCTGTGCCGTAAATATAATTTGGGTCAATGTAGCTTTTGATTAATATTATTAATTTCTTTTTGGAGTAGTCCATGCACTTTTTATAGATAATACCATCATCAGAATATAATACATCTTCTAGGATAACATGACTATCCATATCAAGATGTAACATAGAAATAGTATCTTCACATCGAATATTAATAGAACATCGAGCTTCCTCTTTATCGAAATTAATTTCAGCAGGGGTTGTTTCTGTTTTATTGCCAATAGAAGTTAAACGAGAATACTCATAGATAGTAAGAGGGTTGCCATCATAAATATTTTTGTTCGTTCGATGTATTCATATTATTGATGGCATACTCTTTATTATTATATACGAATTTATTGCCGGCAAAAACCATTACCTCTACAGAATGTAACACCAAATTTGCCGACAGATGCATTATCAGTATGAGCCGTGAAAATATAATCACCGAGTAATCCTACTGTGCCATACACATCTGAAGTCTTGATTTGTTTTAACTGTTGTAAATTCATTATAGTTACCACAAATAATATTCATGTCTTGAATGCGATTGCGTTCAGCTTCAAGAGCTGTATCTACAGCATTAAGTCTTGTCACTATATCAGTCATTAAAGAAGTATAATTTTTAGTTGCTTCTAGTACTTCATAATTTAATGATTGCATATCGACAATAATATCTGTAAATTGATTTTTCAATGATTTCTTTTTGAATTTCTTCTTCTGGATGTATTTCTAATGGCTCTGTAACAGGTGTATCTGTTGAGCTATTAAAAAAATACGATTTGCTTTTTCTGTATTTTTAGAAAGAAGCATATTTGCATATTCTTCCTTCATTGTTTTAAGGCCTAAATATTCCAAATAGCACTTCCTCCGTGGCAGACAATTGAAATCGTTTTAATAGTAGAAGGAATTTCAGAACCGAGATGCCTTTGAATTACCTTCACTTTTAATGTTTTAGAAGTTGGTTTATATCTAAATGCATTTTGTTTTTGGTGTATATGTAATTGTATATTCATCTGATTTTGTATCGAGAGTATTAATTTGTGAATACGTTAAATCAGTTTTTATATTATTTTTATAGATAATAATTTCTTTAGATGTATCAACATCGAATCGAATCGGTAAATTAAAAATAATTTTTCTTTCAATGACTTGCGGCAATTCTTTTGGTTGAATAGCCGTTTCTTTATTGTTATCGATAATAGAATATTCTTGTGATACATCTGGATTAGTTTGTGTAACAGATAATGTAATAAAAATTAGAATTTTTAATAGTTACTTCTGGTGAAATATAGCCAGCGACAGGTAACGGTTGTTTTATTAAAAAAATATTAATAGAGTTAATACCAAAATTATATTCATAGACAGTATTAAAAAAATTTGGTCTTTATTTAATTCTATTGTTGTCTCATGTACATTATCTTTGTGCTTTGTATTTGTAATTGTTTCTTCTGCATAACTAGTATTAAATGGGATTTCATTGAATTTTTAAAAAAGTCAGAAGAAAAAAATTATCTGTGTTAACAGAAGGGTTAAATTCTATATCCATATATTTTCTTTATCCAGTAACGTACATCTTTATCCGTAATACGATTTTTTTAATTTTTCTTTATGTATAATTTTAGAATCTGGTATTTCAACTGGGTCTGGAAATTTTCTCCAGTCTTCATTCCAGAATGGGAAACTGCCCACAGGCTCATACATACCGTTAGACATTTTTGATAGAATACACCACGAATAGCCAATACCCATGGACGATAGGTAGAGACACATATTCTCCTGTGCCAATTACTGTATCAAATTTACAGGGAGCTTCATTAATATCTTTAGTTTGATTTTTTCTTTTTAATCGTATTATTTTCAATTTCTTTTTCTTTATTTGTGTTTCCATCTAATATCGGTAATTGGTCAAAAGGTATTTCCGTATTAGAGTGATTCTAATGTAATTGCTTTTTACCAATATTATAAGCTGTACAATTTAAAGTAAATATTAAGCCAGAAATAATAGAAGGTGTCATATAAGAAGACTCTTCTATTTTAATAGGAATATTGACGACATCATTTACAATTGCTGGATTATGAATATCAGCATTTGCTACATTAATATTAATATAATTATATAATTGTGGATTAGAAATAGTAGCGGACACGTCTTCCGTTAATCCGCCTAATAAAGATACGTCAGAAAAAAATAAATAGAAACACCAGGTTGTTCATTTAATAGATTATTATAAGAATTATTATAGCAATCTATATCTGACACATGAGTAATATTGTTTAAATTAGCTTTAGCTAATATAGTACCAGAGCATTTCTAAATGATGATTCGTAATATCCATCTGTGGAATAATAGAACCATCTCTATCTCTAATTGTATCTTTTTGAAGCTAGAAACTGAATTAAATAGGATACTGAATTTGTATCTTGATATAAATCAGCTACGTCTTCTATTGTTTTAAGGTATTCTTTAAATTGATTTTCTTTTGTTTCTATTTGTTGTGTTACGTATTCTTTTGTGTAATTTTCCTAATTGTTCGAGCATACGAATAGAATCATATAGATTATTTAATTCTTGCTCAATATAATTAAAGGAAGTATTTAATTCGTTTGACGACATAATATCTGAAATTTCGATAGGAACCAATGTTCTTTCTTTAGCTAATTCAGATATGATATCAGATATGTTTTGTTCTGTGATTTGTTTATTCATTATTTGGGTGATTCATATTGAAAAAAATCTTACGAAGCGTGGCATTGTGCCGTCTTCTAAATATTGTTTAAATTCTTTTTGTATATTGGATAGTATTGTCTTCTTCATTAGTTTCTAATATATCTAAAAAGAAATACAAAATTTATCTGTATCATCATAAAAAAACATATAAAGGCAGAAATTTTATTATTAATATCCATAGCTAATCCAAGTTGAACAGGAGAGTTAGGAATTACAAATTTCATGCGTTTATATACTTTAGGAAAAATTGTGCTTAAAAATATTGATGGACTATTTTATTTTCATTGATATAAGTAATGTCTTTGTCTTTATATCTTTTTCGAAACAATGAGCAATAGTTCCGTCAAAAATTAATTCTAATGCTTGAAAAATAAGTTGCGTAGGAATCATATGTATTCTTCTTTCTCTTTACTATATATTACATTTTAATGATATTATTATAACAGAAAAACGACGACTATAAAAGCCGTCGTTTAATTTTATATATATAATTATTATTATAAATGGTCAGGTGAATGACAGTTTTTGTATTAGTATGGAAGTACAATACGTCTTTTTATTTCATCAAAGAATTTACCATCCAAAATTTTTATAATATTTACCATTGTAGAATACATCGATTTGTTTTGTGTATTTATTGTGATAATTTGTATACATACAATCTATTACTAAAATACCGCCATTTGTCATGTCTTGAGCAACATTATTTGAAATTAAATTTGTGGTATGTTTAAAATTTTTAATGCTGGAACTTTTAGTTATATCATATGTTTCAAAAGTTTCGTCTGGAGATGTATTATATCAGCTGTATAAATTTTTGTATGCGTTAAATTAATTTTCAGCTTTTTAGACAATGGAACATACGTTTGATTTTTGAACTACTTCTTTTTGTGCCAATTTGGTTAGTTGCTGCGACAAGATTTACATCTCTTGTTTCATTGATAATGTTAGCAATAGAAGTTAAATCAATACCATCTAATTTATTTTCAAGATATTTTTTTAACTAATTCTACATTTTTAACATAATCTTGATTTTCCCAATAAGCTTTTTACTTGACTTCTTGGATTAGCTAAAAATTTTTATTTTTACTTTCTTCTGTAATCGTTTCCCAAGTTTGTGTGAAAAGGATTATAGAATTTTTGATAATATCTTTATTTATGATTGTAATTCCGTCAAAATTACTTCTTAAATATTCAAAAATATCTTTTTACATTAATAAAAGTTTTATCTTCATCATTTAAAGTAAATTTTTCATGAGCTTAAATTTAAATGATGGTCATCTCTAAAAAGATTTGTAGTAGGATAATATTTAGCATTAACTAAATTATCAATCATTTTATTATTGTAATTATCAAAGATATTTGCTGGCATTACAATCCATTGTTGTAAAAATTGGATTGTAGAATTTTATAAATGCTTCATCTACAAAAACGCAATTAGTTGGATATTCTGACTCTAATAAAAAAGTTTTTAATTGAATATGTATTTTCTAATTCTTTTGATAATACAATAATCATAAAATCGCTAGTTGATAGTTAGTTTTATAATCAATATTATTTTGATTTAGAATATAACGTTATTAAGTGAAAATTCATTAGAATACATTTTTAATGTTTTTTAACAACCTCTTGTTGATACTCATCAGAGATATTTATATTGGAAATTTCTGATAAATTTTTCCCAAGAATTAGTTCAAAGGTCAAGATATTGATTATTTTTATTGATATACAAATATGCATGTTCTTGAGGATATTCAATTTTCTTTTGTAATTTTTTCTTGTTCATTATTATCATAGACAATTGTAATTATTCTTTTACCGTTAAAAGGAATAGCCAGTGTCAAAATTAGTTAATGAGTTTGTTAAATCAGTTATATGATTTCTAACAAAAATCTATATAGGAAAGTACTTTATATGTTTTTAAATAATGTCCAAAATACATCATATTCATTGATAGTATATTCTTTAGATGTATCAATTTCAGATGGCAATTCAAAAATTATCTTCGATAGGAGAAGTAAAGTGTACAAACTTTTCAAATGTACCTTGCTTAATCTTAAAGCCTACATTAGAAGATAATTTGCCATTTAAAATGCTTTTTAATAATATGAGGGTTGGTTAGGAATATAATATACTGTTTCATTATATTCGTTATCAGATGTTTGACCATTAGAAATTTGATTTTTAATAAAATGGCACAAGTAATTCAAATGGGTTTACAGAGATATTATTAGCTGCTAGCATTTCTGAATTAATACCAATTTCAGCTTTAAATTTTTTTAATAGAATCTTTAATTTCTTTTTGAAGAACTAGCTACTTCATTAATAGCTTTAACAGCAGATGTTTTATCATCTGTAACCAATTCGTCCGTATTACCTAATTTAAGACGAAGTGATTTAAAAATCACCAGCGATAGCTGATGCTAAAAAGTTTAAGTCTTTCTATTCTAGTCATGTAAGAAAGGTCCTTTCTGAAAAATAAAATTATTGTTTTGCTGCTTCATATACAGCAACTAAATCTATGTCTTGCTAAGGTATTCCTCTACGATAGCGATGATTTTTATTTTTGAATTCTTCATCAGAAATTTCAGGTTTTTGGAGTTGGTTTTGGTTCAGGAGTAGGAGTTGGTTTTACCTCTGGTTCTTGCTTACTACATTTCAAAATCTCTTTAATTTCAGATAGGATTTCAATAACTTTTTTTCCAAGGATTGTTTACTAGTCATTAACTATTAATTCCTTTCTTGTAGATAAATGGTAAAGAAAGTCTTCTTGTTGGAGTTCTTCATTCTCGATTTCGTCTTTCATCATACGAATTACGTCTCGAAGTTCCTTCCATTTTTTTAATAGCATCGTCAGGTGTGTCGGCACTTAATAAGTCATGCATTAACTTATACATTTCGGTGTCTTTGCTTTCGATGCATTGGTCGATAATATTAGGCATTCGAATGTCCTTTCTATGTAAAAATAATAAGGGTGAAAAGAAGCTTCACCCTTATATATTACTTTTTACCATTTAAATTTAATGTAATTATCTGGTAAGGTTTCAGTTGTATAACCAGGTTTTAGATTCAAGTCATTGACTTGGATATTTCGAATTGTTAACTCTGTTAATGCACTACAATTTTTCAAAACATATTATCTGTAGATACAGCTTTACTATTATCTAATCGTGGTAAGTTAACGAGTTTTTGTACAGTTAGCAAACATACCATCAAATACATATACATTAGACAAATCTAAATCTGTAATAGTCGTTAATTGTTTTACAACTATCGAATACAGATTTACCCATTTTAACAATATGAGGTAAGTTAATTACTTCAATTTTTGTATTATGGAATGCAGAGTTAGCTAATGTGACATCATTAGGAATCCATAAATCTTTTACATCATTATGAATAGAGCCAGGGTGAACAGCAGTTACGAATGGAGCGTATACCTTTTTCGTGACCAGCTAATTCTTGTTTAGTTTCTGGAGTAATAGGTCCGCGGCGATTATATAACCAATAATCAGCAGGAGCTACTACTTTACGAATGCCATTTGCATATTCGTCTTTATATTCGCCCCAATAAATAACGTCGTAGTTATTTTTCGAGAGCAATGACATCATAATTTTCTGGAATAGATAAATCTCTAATTGAGCGAACATTTCTAATTAATATATGAGTAAGGTTTTTATCGCCTTTAAACATATCGTCTAAATAGAAATCTTCGTATGCTTCATTATCGACAACATTTAAATCTAATTGAGCGTCAATTAATGCATAGCAATTAGCAAAATAAATTACTCATATTAGATACGCCTGTAGTAGACATATTCGTTACATGTTTAAGAGAATTACATCCTTTAAACATAGCATTTGCATCTTGTTGCGATAAAGCAATACCATCGATAGCTTCAATTCCATTACAATTTTCAAACATGGAACGAGATACTTTTACGTTAGTAAAATCGATGGTAGGTACTGATTCAAGTACAGAACAATCTTTAAACGCTTGTTCGAGTTTTTTTATTAACAGGTAAATTAATGGAATCAACTAAAGTCATTGCTACACAATTTTTAAATAATTGTTTAGCAGTTGTAACTTTAGGTCCATTGACAGCAGGTGCTGATGTGATGCTAATACAGCCTTCGAATAATGAATTAATGTTTTTAGCATTTGTATAATCAAACGTAGGAATTACTCGAATTGCTTTACAGTTACGTAACATAGCTTCCATAGATTCAGCTTTTGCTGTGGAAGTCATATTAGGAACATATTGTAATTCATGACAACCATCAAACATAGAAGTGAAATCTAAACAGTTATCTGTTATTAAATCACCTACGTTAGTTAATGCAGTACAATTTTGGAATGTGCTAGTTAAGTCACGAGCTACATGAGTATCTAATTCAACTACATTTTTTTAATTGTTTAGAATTAGCAAATACATGATGACCAAATTCAACTACTTTAGGAGCTCTAAATTCTACTAAGCGAGAGTTAGCTAATGCATAGTTGCCTAAATGCATTTCATTAGGGAACCATAAATGAGTGACTTCTGTATTAGTAAATAAAAGAAATATCTGTTTCATCTGAATGTAATTCTGTTACGAATGGTGCATATACTTTTGGATGACCTTGTAATTCATGAATGTCTTCAGCTGTAATTGGACCTTCATGTCGCCATAACCAATAATCAGCAGGTACTTCTAATTTTTCATCAGTTTTAGCAGGACGAAGTTTATCGATAGTATCCTTGCTGTCATTAATCATTTTAACTAAATCCATTAAGCCTTTTTAATGCATCAATATTTAATGCTGTATTTGTTGGAGTAGGCAAATCAGTTACGAGTTGTTTATTTCTATCTTCAATTAATACGTCAGCATCAGTATCAATCCATAGGTCTTCGATTTTGCCAATTAAATTAGCATTCGATTCTTTACAAGATTTTTTTCCCAGAAGATTTCAACTTCGAAAATCATTGTAATATAAAAGCATTTGCCTTTTTCGTCTTTAAAAATCTGTTTCGAAGACGATACGGTCAGATAATGTTTCATCATCTTGCCAGCCGTTATTAATAATGCGGCTTAATGGAACTTCATAACGACCTTCAGCTAATGTTTCTGTTTTGCATTTTTCTGGGTTCCATTCAACTAATTTAGCTTTTACAGTCACTGTATAGTTAATAGGATATACTTTAGCATATTTATCTGCATGGAACCTTTTTAACTGTTAATGCTGTATGTTGAATATCAGCTAATTCACGAATATTATCACCAATAGCAATTGGTTTATTTTTTTAGAATAATAGAAACCATCAACATCAAAAACTTCTTTTGCCTTTTGACATTAACGATAGCATTATCTGGGAAATCACCAAATGCTTTTGTATTATATTCATCTGTTAAATAAAATATACCTTCACGACCAATACGTAAGTTTACTTTAATTTTAGAAGAGGCTTTTATTATCTGCATTTCTCCAGTGAGCCGTATAAATACCTGTGTCATGCGGAATAAATTGTTCGCCTTCTGCTTCATATAAAGTAATGCCATAATAAAGGTCAGCAGCATCAATATCGTAATTAGTCACTAAAAGCATTTTGTCTTGAGTCTTGACCTTGTTTAGTATATTCTAATGCTTTTATTCATATTATGAACATCTAATGTAGCCATTTTATTAGTCGCAATAAAAGTTACATCATAATAGTTTTTATCATCAGCTTGTGTTAATGCTTCGATAATCATTACATAACGAACTTTAGTATTGCTTGTATCAGAATTATCATATTCTTTTAATAATGGATAATTAGATGGATTTGCTTTGAGCAGTAAATGTAGATAAACCATTTAGGCCATTTAATGCTTGTACACCATTACGAGTGTTCGCATCAATTTCGCCATATGGGTCAAACATTTTTAAATTCAGCTAAGTGCATATCTTTAGATGCATCTACATTTAATGGATATGATTCAGCTACTAATAAGCCATCATCTTTAGCTTGAATTGGGTTTTTTTAAAAATGAGTTAAATTCTTTTCATTAATTACGTAGCATTTTAAAGGACCTGAGTTGACCAAACTTCTTAACTTTAATCATGATGTTACCAAGATAATTTCTTTGATAGAAGTAGGAATACGGAATGTAGTGCCAACGCCTTTGCCTACGGAATTAATTTTTCTTACAATCCAATGTGTATCATCATCAGTTGAAGTATGATATGTTTTTTGTCCTGGATGTGTTGCAATAATTTCACCCATAACAAAAGCACCGTCTACTACAGAACCATAAGAGCGATAAATATCTACCTCATCTTTAAGTACTCTGAAATCTACTGCTGGAGTAAAGATAATAGTTTTACCATCTTTAGATGTTTCCACTACTTGTACTTGTCTAACTTTATTTTCTACTTTTAGAGTGAAGAACGATGTGGTCATCTTTTTTTGAATAATTTCCAGTCATCTTCAGATACTATAATAGAAGTTTTTGTCATTGGTTCTTTTGAATCTTCTACAGATGTAGCAATTACATCTTTTTCGTGACGAGGCATTTGACGACGAAATGGGTCATAAAAGCCTTCGTATGTTGCATAGTTTTTGCCTAATCCTGCGGATGCAATTTCAGCACGAAGTTCGTATACTTCAGATTTTTAATGCGGCAATCGCTGCATTGTATGCATACGCATAGCTTCTGTATCACTATTTAATAATGCACCTTTGACAGCCGGGAAGAAATAACTTTCCGGCTTGCCGTTTAGGTTAAGTGCATTTTTTTACGGTTTCTCTATCTTCAGGAGAAACAGCTATAGCAATTTTTCAGAAGGAACGCCGCCGACATGAGTTGTATCATTTGCCGATTCAGTATTATAAATAAAACCTTTGACGTGCAAATATTCTTCAATGTCATGCATATTTAGCATTGAAATACCGACTTTAGTAAATCGTTCTGCCACTTATTCGTTTCTCCATTCTAAAATAATTTTCTTAGGGTTTTTGGGGTATAAGGTTTACCACCATTATTTTTCTTATATGCTTCTGCTGCTTGCGGATTAGCATTTAAATAATCATTTAATGGGTCAGAGATAATTTCTTCAATATGGTATGGAGAATTAATTGTAATTTTTCCACGATATACATCTTTAGTATATGTAAATGTAGAGAATCATTATCTCGTAATCCAAGGAATAATCCGTCAAGATAAATCAGAATTTCATCGTTTGTTTTCTAAGATAGCTGGGTCTAATTGATTAGCAGCTACATCAATTGAGAAACCGTCATTAGTAGGAGGAACTTCTATATAAGATTCTACTTTATCTAAATCTTGTTTAACCTCAATTAAAAATTTTTATCTGTTTCAGAATGTTCCATAATACGCAAGGAACCATCAACATGATACATCGCTTCACCAAGTTCGTTACGAATAACTTCGTAAGGGAATGTATCTTTGCCGCCAACTACTTTTTGTAAGTGAAGAGTTAAAAAGAAATTGTGTAGTTGTCAACAATTGTAAATGAGCTTTGTGGCTGTCTTACGCCGTCTATATAAACTGATACTCGACCAGGATATAATGAAATTCTATCATCTGGATTTGTATCAGGAACATCGGTCCTGTAAGTCTTATAGACATTAATAGTATTAGGGACGATATGTTTTTCATCGAGAATAATACGTTTGCAATAAGACTCACTTGGAGCATCAAGAGTTTCTATTACGTAAGTAACCATAGCGGGAGCTTTGACAGGAGATGGTAAACTAAAAGCCTAACCCATCTTGATTTTCATTAACGTAATATTGTCTGATGCCATCTATGTAAACAGAAAGTAAGCCGTAATTAGGCTCAAACTTATCTGGAATTTTAAAACGACGATTGTCTGTAGTAAATTTATTTTTGGCCACCATCTAAATATATATTTTTAATAATTAATGGTTGACCAGCAAAAGCTGTATATTTAAAAGGCATAGATATCTAGCCTATCGGAAAAATTCATCAAATTGAATATTATATTCTGCTAACTTATCATTATTTAATAAAACAGAGGTTCTAGCATTTTTGATAAGAATGACAGAAGCATTCTAATTCTTTAACGACTTGTTTGTAATAAGTATTTGTTGGGTCACATTTAATCCATTTAGATGTATCTTCGCCATGTTCATTTTCAGATGTAATCCAAATCCAATAATCACCAACTACGTTACCATTGACAACATCAGTAATAAAGAATTTAATTTCGTTAGTGTTGCCTTTAATGTCTTCTGGTTTACCATGTTGATAAATAGAAGTTTCATTATTTAATAAATAGCCATTAAGATATACTAATGTTTCATTAAATTTACCAGTAATCATAGCTGGTAATGCATTAGCATCACTAAAGAATCGATTATATCTATCTTTTAATAATGTATAGGTTTGACCTTCATGAATGCCATTAATGGTTAAAGTGCCAGCATTTTGATTGCGGACGATATCTTCTTCTTTAACTAAAATGCCATCAATGAAAAGCAATAATTCTATCTGTTGGTTTTACATCAACATTATCAAATACAATCGTATTATCAGATGGAACATGTCCTGTGCCGTTTTTAACTCGCATCGTAAAGGCAGGGTCTGTTTCTTCGCCTTGTAATTCGGCAACGGCCCATACAGTATTGCGAGGGCAATCAGGGACTGTATATCTTTTATTATCTTCGAATACTAAACCATCTTGATTAGTAATGACTTGACCACCAATAAATAAAAGAGGGTCTTTATAATATTCTCTGGATAAATTAATATGACCTCTTTGATTGATATCTACATCATATACATAACCAAATTCACGAATAATAGAATGGAATCCAGTTAATTCCATACCTTGCGTACTATCTTGAATAGTAATAATTTTTGTTTGGTCATCTTCTGTATAGGCATCATCTTCTAAATTATAGCCATTAATAAATACATTATGAGGAGCTGCAAAATTAGGAACATAATAGGATGTTTCTTTTTTTACCGTTCCATACATGATTTAATTGACCAGTTGTTTTAAAAGAACCAAATTCAAAAGATACGATAAGAACATAATCAAAGTTTTGTGAATAACCATGATTTAAGAAAAACACCATCTCTAGTTTTTGTGTAGCCACCATCGCCGAGAATTTTTTTCTGGCAATAATAATTCACCAAGAGGAGAGTCTCCCTTAAAACCATATAATTCAAAAGTTTTGTTCATCGAATTTAATTTTCGTTGAATTTTTGTCCATCTCTATCAACTTTAACTAACCGCTTTTTAATGTTACGTAAGCGATTAGAATTAACGTGAATAAGAGAAGGACGTTGTTCATAGATTTTACTTTTTGGATATTGAATACAAACATTAGATACTGTTTGATAAGTAAAGTCTAATTTTCTATCTAAAAAAATACACGGTCAATATTAATATTAGGTACTAAAAATTGACTGAGTTTTGTGTAATCCTCATCGGTACTTTTAAAGATATGACTAGCAAAATGTCTCTGGCACATTACCATCAATAGAACATACTCCATCTTGGCAAGTATGACAGATACCATTGTCCATGCCATTATTTACTTTTCCAACGTCCCATTTATGACCGTCACCATCAAATTCGGAGCCGGCTGGAACATCGACTTTATTTTGCTTATCTTCTTCGAGTTGTGTTTCGAAGTCGTTAGCGTTGTAGTCCTTAATTACACTATTGCCAATAACATTTAATGGAGAAATTAATTTATGATTTTCGAACGCAGACATATCGAATTGTGAGCCATCTTGCACTAATGACCGAATTGGTTTCCACGTTGAACCATCAAAGTACATTAAAATATCATTATTAATCCATAACTGTCCAAGTACTGGATTAGAGCTAGGATTAATATTTGTAATTTGGTCTGTGATTTGGAATTTCTCTGAGAATAGATTTTTCCCAAACACCAGTATTTTTTTATGATATCGTTTTAACGCATTTTTCTTTTAAATTTAACCACAAAGCGCCATTAACTTTAGCGACAGGAGTACCTTCTTGTTCGGTTGGCGTATCTAATAAATGACGAATGGCTTCGTAATTTTTAGACAAATCTTCATTGTAGAATAATTCAGATTGCCTACCTTTATTGAATTTCCTATTGTAAGGTAATGCCAAAAAGTACACCTACTTTCTTTATGTTAAAAACACTAGAAATGTTTGTTCGTTATATATATTACTACGGAACATAAAAATAATCCTAGCCTTATTCAAATAAAACTAGGATTATTTTTAAAATTTCTTTTCTTTTTCTTCCGAGTCGGTAAAAACTTTTTATGACCGACAATGAATACTCTGTATTCTTTAATGTTATTGCAAAATATCTTTTGGCAAATAATCATAAGTACAGTAGGTACTATGTTGCCAAATTGGTTCGCCCTCCCAATGATATTCATCAAAAGTGGGCCATTCTTTTAAATTTTTTTAAATAAGAATAAGCAAGAGAGTTAATATATTGTTCTCTGAGTAGCTGAATTTTTATCATGGTATTCTTTTGGATAAATTAAAAATCCTAACCGAATACCAGGAGCATATACTTTACTAAATGAACCTACTACAAAATTATGCTCTGACTCTTCTAGCATAGATTCTAAATCTAATGTGTAACAGTAATCAATAATTTTAGTAGCTTTTGTATTTATATTGCCATGTTCAAATAAATTATTTTGTTTGTGCGTACAATATACTAAATCGCCTTTTTGGTTTTTCTTGGCAAATAATTTTATTGTTAATAAAGTCAAAAGAAAAATGTATCATGATGTATTTCTAATGCTTCTGCAATAACAGATGGCATTATCCATGATGGATATTCCACAGAAAAATAATGCAGGCTTAAAAAGCTTGTAGTGCAATTCTAACTGCTGTTTCTGTACCAGATGTTAAGATAAAATTATCATGTCCTATAAATTCTTTTGAATTTGTTATATGCTTGTTTCATATCTGGATATTCATAGTAATTTCTATCTATGATTTGTACACCAGTTAGTGGTTCATTTTGTTTAGAAAAATAACCGTCGTGCTTTTTCACATATGTATTTCTTTTGCATATTTTTAATTTCCAAAATCTTACGAATTGCTTTCCATATGTATGACTAGCATCATTACAAGAAGAACATGGATATTCACATCCGATTCGTTCATCTAGTAACATAATCATTCGTAAGTTTTCTAGTCGCTCCTTCCATTGTATCCATAATTTAGAACTGGTTTCTTCTATATTTATTTTTACCATATGGATTTGTTCCATACCAGTCATTATTACAAATTAATAGAGAGCCATCTGTATCTATAGAAGTAGTATAAAATGGTTTTGCTACAACATTGACATGGAATTTCTTCAGTGCCGACATTAATATTTTTTTAGAGCGAGAATTTAATAATTGGATATTTTCTTTTTCGTAGAAACGTCTGAATTCTTTTATATTTAATATCTTTATAGATTTCTTTATTTCGTCTAGTGTCTTCAATCGTATATTCAGAGAAAATAAATAATACACCTTTGACTTTTGCGATTAATTTCTTTAATTACTTTTTCATTGTCCCCATTAGTTACGATTTGTATTTTAGCTGATGGACAATACATACGAATGATTTGGCACATATACAGGAGCTGTTCATTTTCTGTTGGTTCTCCCATACCATTAAAAGGCGAAAAATACCTTTAAAGTTTTTTTCTATATGCCTCTACTGCTATTCGAGAAACAATTCGATAATCCATAAATGCAGGTTTTGTTTCTAACACTTCTTTATTTTTTTATGTTTGTTAGATTGTGGACAAAACATACAAAAACGTTTACAGATTCTTGATGCACAGAAATTAATTTGCATTAAAGATGTGTCTTTATTGAGAGAGGATATAGATGCCAAATAGCTTTTTATCTGCTGCATTTTATGCTTAATTATGGTAGACATATTATAATCCTATTTGTTTTTAATACATTCTTTACATATATCAGGAACTTGATTTGATAAATGTTGTTGTAATAATTCTTGTTTATTTACAACCTTCATATCTTTAATATTACCTAGAATATGTTTATCTGTGTGACCATAACAACAAGTTCTAATATTTAAATCCACATCTATATATAATCCTTTAAATAGTGACCAGCAAGGGATTTGATTTACTTTTGATTCTGTTTCACCAACTACGCCACCTAATCCACTGTCGTTATATCCGCCTTGTGTTTGAAGTGGAATATAGTAATGAAAAATAGTTGGGAACAAATAATTCATAGTTTTATTATGAGATTCTTTATTATATTTTGTTTCATCAATGACAGTAGATAAAAGCAAATTCTGTATTATATTTTTACATTCTTTAGCAAATATATTTATATTATCTATAATTTTTGTAATCGGAATATAATTAGTGCCTGTGATTTCATTGATGTCATTAGAGCCGTCTAGTAAATAATTAAAAGAAACTTTTAAAGAATCAATATAGGGAATTGCTTTTTTTAACAGACTCAAGACAAGTGCCATTCGTAGTTAAATATGTAAAATAACCAAGTTCTTTTTAGTTGTTTATAATAATCTGCAAGCTTAGGATGCAACCCAGATTCCCCCATGTAGAATAGTCCGACTTCTTTTTAAATCTGGATATAGTTTTAAATACTCTAATACTTGATTAAAATCTGTATCTGACATAAATGTTTGTCGTTCATTTTTGCTATCATTTCTTTTTGGTAGCAAAAATGACATTTAAAAAGTGCAGACACCTGTGATTTCAATTTTAGCTGTCGTAATTTTTGTATCCAAACTTAAATTGGTATTATCTGAAATTAATTGAACTCTATCTTGAACCGTCATTAATATATGTTTCCTTAAAAATAATCAAAAAAATTGTTTACCGTATAATTTGCCATTAGCGTTGCATTCTCTACAATGGAACCATATTGCGTCCACAAAATGCCATATCTCGTTTCGTTAAAAAAATTAATATGATTCCAAATGTCCCAAATGCTATGAGTTAATATATTGCCACATGGATGTTCTCCATACCAGTCATTATCGCATAATAAAAATATCACCATTCACATCAATAGTCATTTTAAAAAAATGGAATATAACAAGCATCTAGCATATGACTATAGTCTTTTTGTTTTTGACATTGCCCGCTCTATTATTGAGTGCATCATAATTTTTCTTTTTTTATAGATTTGTTTTTGTTTAATATTTGGAATACCTTCAAAGATAACATTATGAAAATCTGTTTCCATTTTAGAATATTCAGAAATCGTAAATGATACTTTAGGAAATTCTTTTTGTGATTTGTTTAATGACTCTAAAATTATCTCCATTAGATATAATATTAATATTAGCAGTAGGGCAAGCCTCAATAGCTCTTTTAATGATAATATTAATAGCTGGATGATATGTCGGTTCTCCAAAACCACTAAAAGAAAAAGTGCCATCAAAAATTATGTTCTTTACATTCTTGTAAAATTCTATCAATAATATCTAAAGAAATAATCGTACCTTTTTCTATATTAGTTTGTTTTAATTTTTTTCTGTATTTGAATTAGGACAAAATGGACATGCTCGTTCACAATGTCTTGATAACGAAATATTAATTTGTGCTAACGAATTAATATTATTTAATTTATAATCATGTTTAATCAAATATTGTTCTAATTGATTAATTCTATTGTTTTATGTTATTCACGTAATGTACCCTCAATACATATTATTATATGAAAAAGAGAGCATTGTCTATGCTCTCTTATAGTTCTTGAGTTCTAATTTTATGGGCAAATTGTTTATAATATGGACATCCTTTAGACCAATCTTCTTTCCAGCAGGACTTTTCGCATACATCAAAAATTCGCAGGTTAAACAAGTTGCATGAACTCTACATAATTTTCTTTTATTGAAAGTTTCTTCATACGTATCTGTTATAATATTGGCAAAGCCGTTATATTCACAGAATTGACTACAGGTTGTGATATTACCAGATGGATGTATTGTCAATGAGGTAGAAGAACAATCAGGTGTATCTTTATATTCTTCTATGTATTGTGTGTTTATTATATTTTCTACACAGCAATTAATGATAGAATGTTTAGATAACTTATAGAACATTTCCATAAATTCTTCTTGCCGTTGACTAGAAGGTTGATGATTAGATGCATCCTCGCCATTATCTATAATTTTAGAAAAGAATACTTCATCAAAATATAACATCTCTAATAGTCTTAATAATTTTCTTTTCTATGTTAAGCTTAGCTAATAATTCTTTAGTCATACAAATATTAAGTCTGCGAGTAGCAGTCGTATATTTAGCAATGCGTTTTACATTTCGCATCCAAGTTAATAATTGTTTAATAGAACCAAAACGTACGCCAATATCAAAAGCTGGTTGTAATAATATCCATTTGTCGTAACACAGCAATATCTAATACTGTTAATGGTTTTACCAGATTAGTCGTAATTCTCCAAAAGCAATCTTGCCTTTTTTTAGTGAGTTGATACATAGCATCTAAGTCACCAAGTAAAGGTTCGCCTCCGAAAAAAGCAACATTTGCATGTTTAGGTAACCATGTTTCTAGTAATTCAAATGGATATGAAAATCGCTTTTTCCATTTTTATTAGTTGCGTCTAAACAATGCGTGCAAGATAAATTGCACGCATTAGTAGTTTTAATTAATATTTCCATATATTATCTATGATGGCAAGAAGCATGACAACTAGAATGACATAATTTTGTGGTCAATTCTACTTGAGGTAACTGTTCCCATCTTTCATAAAAATTTTTAATAATAATTTTTAAGTTGGTCTGCATTAGTTGGTTGACCTTTGTAATGCAATAAATTCATGCTCTAAATCATTTACGTAATTATTGATGCGGTATTCATCGTTAAGACGAGCGTATTGTGTTTCATCACCTAATACTTTTACCTTGCCGTTATCATCAAATTCTTCACGAACATGAACCCGACGAATAGATGACCAATAATATGCAATACGTTTTACTTTATTATATACATCAACTGAATCCATTTTGTCGCTAGGTCTAATATCTATTGCAGAAGATAATTGTGGTAAGTTAGAATTAATACCAAAAAGCTCTACGAATATCACGTTCAAATTGATTTAATTGGTCACTGTTTTTAAATCACCAAAAGGCACGTTATCTGAATGCCAAACAACTTTTGCCTTTTAATTTTATTTTGTAATTTCAGTATTAACAAAATCTAATACTTCATTAATACGAGTGGGATAATTTGCTGCAAAAAGCCATTTAAAAATTCTCCGTTCTTTACTTTATTAAAAAGTTTGTTTGGGGAATTTACATGCCCCGTAAAAAGTTTCACAATCGCCACCGCAGTACTCAAATAAATCACAAGTAAAACATTCTGGATTTCGTTTTTCTTTATTTACGCTAGTGCAAGAATTGGGACAAGCAATAGTAGACCCATCTGCATTAATCGTAATTAAAGATTTTTGAACATTCTGTATTATATACATTTATATTATATTCGATAGCTTCTTTCATTCTTTGATATAATACATTTTTCTTTAGGCAATAATACAAAACATGTCTGTTAAATATTTATCGGCCCAAGAATAAATCGTTAGTTCATCATCTTGAATATCAGGAATAGACATACGCTCTATATCCACATAAGCTGGATTTAATTCTTCAATAATTTTTCATTAACTCTGCTGGTTTTTTTGTTTCATTTGTTCAACAGATAATGTAATGACGAGCGTATAATCTTTTAGTAATTTTTACTTGTTGTTTAAATATTTCAAAATCTTTTAGGATTATAAAAATCTATCGACACTATAAGAAGTGGCAATATTTCCTGACCCTAATTTTTTTCGAGTACTTTAGATTGCTGTTCACCCTATACCTATTACCATATTTGAAGTCATAGAATATTCTTTATTCGGATATTTTTCCATAACTTTAAGTATAAGGTCTGGGTTTAATAATGGTTCACCACCATGAAAAAAATAATATAATCTGGGTTATATGTATCAATAGCTTGGTATGCAATATCTTCTGTCATGTATATAGGTTTTTTTAGGGACATAACAAAAGGGACATTTCATATTGCAATTTTCCGTTACTTTTTAGATACATCACTTGTTTTTTTAGTCATATATGATACGATAACCTCTTTGTTGCAACATGCGTGCTAACCTTGTATTAAACTTATAATAATTTAATTCGTTATATCCAAATGTGCAATCTGGATTATTAATATATTCTTCGATAGACATATCAAACAAATCTGTGTTATATCCACGTTGTTTTAAACGTAGTATATACTTTATGATAACAGTTTGTATTAAATAATTGTTGAGCTGTCATATTATCTGCCTTTAAAAAAATTAAAAGCTATCAGAAATAATACCGAATTCTTCATATTCTTTTGCGTTGATATTTTTAATTTCAGTGACGATATCACAGACTCTAAAAATAATGAAATTTATCTCGTGCCCATTTTTTTCATCTATGCAATTAATTGCAAATTCAGCTGGGAACCAAGAGGGACGTCTATCTACTGAAGAATAGTCTGGAGCTATTCCATATTCATCTTCTGATATAGGAGATATAATTGTATCTGGGAAGCCATACATATCTTCTGCATGATGCAAAAGAAAAAAATATTGTAGTTAATAATTTCTCATATTCTTGATAGGTTAATCCAAGAAGATGACAATAGGCTTTCATAAATACATTAAAGTCTTTAATAGGATATACTTTATATTGTCTTGTTCCTGTATCTGATAAATTTTTTTAAGATATTCTTCGAAGTCAACATTAATTTTTTTAATCCATTATGCCAATCTTCTTCTTCATGTAATTCAAAAAAACTCTGGAGTGATGTAAGAAAAATTTTGATGGATATTCAGTGATAAATGTTTTATGCATTATATTAATGAACATCTTTTGAAGTCCTCTTGCATATTACGAACGGCTACACCTACTGGATTTTTTTCGTTTACCATAAAAATAAATCATAGAATATCCTTTAATAGATGTTTCTGTAAACATTTTATAGAATGCTAATTTAGTTCTAGCAAATTCTAATAGAATAAATAAATTCCAAAAATTCTTCTTCGTGAAGAGAAATAATATTTGTACCAACTTGTTCAGAAGTTTCTTCTTCTAATTTCAAAATATCATTATCGTACTCATCACCAGCAATCATAATATCTGTAGCAAAATTTTTAAAATTATATAGAACGTTGATAACTTCATTCAATAATTCATAATTATGTTCTACGAAATTTTTATTGACTGGATTTTTTTGTATGCATAATAGTATCTTCTAATGCATTAATAATAATTTGATTCAAAATTGGAATAGATATTTGTCGATTCGTTTTAATATATTCTTTAATTAATTCCGTAACATATTCATCAGAGCATCATCAAGAATTAAATGACAATTTTGCATATTAATATTAGCAATATAGTTAATGAATTGTTTAGGAGTTAATGTCATAGAATCTTTTAACAATTATATGAAAATCATAATTTTGAATTTTCATATAATATTTGTCTACCTGTTCTCCTACTAATGGTAAAGAGATAACAACTTGTTCTTTATTTTTCATCGTATTCTCCAGCAATTACTTTCTTAAATGATTCTTTAGGAAATGCACAAATATCTTGATACATTAAACAGTCGCCACCGCAATATTCTGTAATATCACAAGTCAAACATTTTTTTAAAAACGAGTAGCGAATTTTTGACGTTCACATAAGTTACCAGTATTACCGTCTGGCAAAAATAATTAAATGTTTTAAACAAGAACCGCAGTATACAGCGTGATGTTCTGTTTGTGTTTCTTTTGCTTTTTTTATAAAAATTCATTAATGCGTAGTGGCATATATTTAGTTAATTCACCAATATAAGCATCTACATCATTATAGTATTGTTGGTCTTTTCGTAATCGAAATACCCTTATAATCAAAGAGTCTATCAAAAAAATTACATTAGATGGACCAATGATTGAAATTAATATAGCTAATTCTTCTGGAGGAACTTCTAATTGGTCTTTAGTAATCGTTAATAATAATTCGTAGTCTTTTTAATGCTACGTAACCAAGCCAATTGCTCGAGGTATCGTTTAAATAAATGATTATTGGAAAATCTATCAACACTATAAGATGTCGTAATATAGTTACATCGTTTTAATACTTCACGACGCTCTACATCAAGAGGCACTGTCATATTTGTCATAATAGCATATTCTAAGTCTGGAAATTCATTCATTACATCAAGAATGACTTTACTATTTAATAACGGTTCGCCACCGAAAAAAATTAATCTGTGAATTCTGTCATGATATTTTTTTAACAGATGCGATGGCTGTTTCACTAGTCATTCTATCATCTGTATGCTCTTGATAACAGAATGGACAATCCATATTACAAGAATTGGTAACTACTAATAGAGTGTTTAAATCTTTGAGTGCTGGCATTGTGCTTCCTCCTTGAAAGAAGATATAATTTGCTTCATATGTGAGCAATGCTCTTCTTCATCTCCATTAACTTTAATGTCATGAATATTTTTTTATAGCATGAATTACATAGTAAAAAAATTATCGCATGTAATACATTCTGATTTAATATATGGATAATCTTTAGCAATTTCTTGTTCATCATATTCTGATAATTCATATGTTTTATCAGATGTATAATGATTATCTCCAAAAAGAACCACATGGGTGAACTAATCCTTCTGGATTAAAAAGCTCGTATGCCGTGAAGGCAATCTCTATTCCATGGACATACAGAACTTTTACCCTTTTTAATATGTTAGTAATTACTTGCTTTGTATTAAATTCAAAAATCCATTAAGCCAGCTTTATATATATTAATATAATGTTGCATCATTTTTCCAATGAGGATAATAGTGTTTACTTCTACCTGATTGAACAGCTGGATTAATTCTACAAATAGTTCCGAGACGTTTAGCGAGCTCTACTGTTTTAACAACAGTATCTTCATTTTTCTTCTGTAATAACAGTTAAAAAACGAAAAACGTTCGCTTCTGTCTTTTTTTCATACATGTCCATGATTTTAATCATGTCTTCTTCTGTATATGGTGTACCATCTGGTTTTTAATCGTTGATTGCCATATTGAAAAGAATTCATAATTCTAAATCTATGTTTTTTTAAACAATGGTCGCCACTTATCTGGATGTTCATAATAATCCCAGAGATTAGTTGTTAAACATACATATACATCTGTATGACCATATTTATCTAATAGTTTATCTAGCTCAGAAATAATAAGACGGCGGGACCATTAATGGGTCACCGCCGTTAATAATTACAGTTCCTATATTGTATTTTTCAAGATAGGGACGTAACATATTTAAATCAAATAAGGTATGTTCTTTAGATATATTATTAGATGAACAGAATGTACATTTAAACTGGCAAGCCATTGTAGGCTTGATAATTAAATCCATTTATTTTAATTTAATCCTTAATCTACGTTTTATCTGTTTTTATTATCATCTTCAACTAAGATACCAATGACTTGCAATGGGTTATCTTTAGTTGCATTATATAATCTAGCACATCCTTTTTACATTAGAAGGTACTACATAATTATTTCGAACAGCTTTGCCTACGAAGTTAACATGTACTCTACCTGCCAATGCAACGGGGATATTCCTCTTTAGATTATACTCTAAAAGTCTTCTCCGTCAATTGGTTCTTCACCGCCAATTACATGTCCAAACTCATCAGAATGAACGCCAATAATAGGAACACATGATTCTCCATCATAAGCAATATATTCTTCTTTGTCTGAATTTGGTTTTAATATGATTAAGTCACCTGGTTCTGTTTCTTCGCCTTTTATGGAAAAAAATTCTGCATAGTCAGACCAATAAGAACCATAGATTCGTTGACCACTAATTTCTTCAGCAGCAATTGTACCTACTTTTAAATTAGGAATTGTTAATGTTTTTAGAAGAGGCATTATATAAAAATATCTGGCACATATTTTACTGCTTTTTCTTTTGTATTATTAATAAATAAAGCAGGCATTTTATTTTCTTTGCCTTCTTCAATATTAATAGAAGTAGCTTTTAATATTAGTTAAATTAAAAGAGTATGTGCTGTCTTCTAATTGTGTCGCATTAACTTCATTAACGTCGCCACCAACTTTAAATTTAAGAGCCTTGAATTTTTTTCTTTTTAACTTTATTTTTCAAGCTTTTCAAACATAGGGCAAAATATCTTGAGTCATGATGATGTGTTTCAACATCACCAGTTAAACCAAGATTATTAAGAGCCGCTGTTTTATCTGTTAAATCAGATAAGTTAGCTGTACGCATTAATCTATTCTTAATCGCATCAGCATAAATACCTATCCATTTATTATCTTTTTTTCCATTTTAAAAATACTCATGCTTATACCTCAGAATAAATTTGAATTAATACTTTAATTTTATCGGTTGTTTTATTAATGATGTCGATGCATTGTTTATTCGCTGCGTTTTTTTGTAAATGGCTTTAGTAATAGCAGCGTCATTTTCTAAATACTTTTTATACGTAGGAGATGTAGTTACATCATCTTGTACCAATACTTCTGCTGCGATATATTTTTGTGCCGAGGCTTTCGTAAGTATATGTTGCACCTAATGCAATTTCTGTTTCAATAAATTTAACTTCATTATTTGCCACAGGAACTTCTGTAGGGCGATTACTAGCACTATACGAATTAGATGTAAATAAAGCCATGCCATTAGCTTTTGCTTTAGTAGCTTCTACAATAGTATGAATAGTAGGAGTCGCTTTAAGCGTTTTGTAATTTACATCACCTGTAATTAAATTAATAAACGCACCATTATCGTTAAATAAAATATAACCAGTTTTAATATCGAGGAAGAATTTTTGGTTCAATCCCCAGTGAGTTGTAACTGGTCCACCAGACGTATAATCAAACGTAAAAGAAATTAGTTTCGTCTTCAGCTTCAGCTAAATCTGGGTCTGGATTAGTAGAATGAACTTGTCCATCCGCTAATTCATTCGTAATTTTCAATTAAAGAATAAATGGCGTAGTTGCCATATAATTTAGTTTTACCTTCTGCATTAGTAACAGAGATTAAATTATCTCTAATAAAAAGAAGTGGTTACATAAATTTTATCATCAAAAATAGAAATAATAACTGGCATTTTTTTAGATTTAAAATTAGTTAATTCTTCTAATGTGGTAGCGAATACACCAGCAATAAATAAATTACCGCCACGTAATTCACCTGTACGATTAATATCAGAATTACTAATGAAACCCATCATACCATTAAGACCATTAATCGGATTTGACTTATTAATAATGCCATTAATACGGTTTTTCAAGACCCAGCATATCTACTTTTAGTAGGAATACTTTCTGGCAAGAAACGAGATGGAATACGACCGTTTACTAATTCTACTGAGTTACCAGATGCGTCTAATCTACTTTTTTTAGTGTTGCTGTTGTTTGTTCTAATGTATTAATTTTACTTGTATGAGTAGTAACAGAATCAGAAGCAGTTTGTAAATTAGTTTTTTTAGTGTAGATAATTCGCTTTTTAAATTATTAACACTTGTACCCAAAGCTACTAAAGAGTTATTAGCATCGCCAGATGTATTAGTTAAAAGCAACAATAGCATTGTCGATAGTAGATTTAACAGCTTCTAAACGATTTAGCCGTTGTTCATTATTGTTAATTAAGTTTTGTACACTACCATCTAAATCAGTCATTGTAATAGGTGTATCTGATAAACGGAAGCCACGTTTAAATGCAGTATTAACACCTTGTACAGAACGAAGCAATTCTTTAATATTTTTCGTTCATATCATCAATCGTAAGAGGAGTATCTTTTCGATGATAATCAGAACGAGCTTCATCTTTACTTAATTTTTTTATTATTTAAATTTTGTAATTCATTTTCTAACAGGTGTGTCATTATAAGAACTTGTTCCATGATTTGCATTAGTAATTGCATTTTGCAAATCTGCATCTAAATCTGCAAATCGAATCATACCTGAATGAAGGGCATGCTCAATCCAATCAATTAATGTTTGGTCTAAATGCTCTAATTTAATTTTTTTGACTCTTAGCCATATATTAATTCCTTCCTTTATTTCCAAACACCATTGAAAAGCAATCCAATCATTGCCTTGTCTGAATTTAATCATGCGTTCATTTGTATCGAACCATAAACTATTTTGTTCAGCAGGGACAGGTGGATTTGGACCAATAGATAGTCCATTAATATTTGTAACTTTTGGAGAAAAAAACTATCATCAATTAAATAACCAGGTAATTTACCAGCACTATTTAATACAGGAATATCGCCAGGTTTTTCACCAGTTGTATGGCCTTTTACATAATCAGAGTTACCGCCAGATGCAGGTAATGCGGCTGGGAAATCGATAATGTCACTTACGTGATGAGCATGATTTTTATATTCTACATTATCAATAATGCCATACCCACGTAAAGAGTTAGGACGGCCAACGATTTGAGACCATTCAATAGTAGGTAATGGTTCTTCACCAGTACCTAAATGATTGTCATCAATATCAGCTACTTCAATATCTTCAATCCATAAGTCACCATTTTCGGAAGCTTCTGGTGCACAACAACCCATGAATATACGAGGGTATGGATTGCCAATACGGAATACACGCATATAGCGAACTGTAATTTCTTGACCAGGAATTAATTCTTCATCGAGTGCAAAAATGGCGAGTATCGATTTCTTCTACACCACCTGATTTGGCATCACGGCGTAATACATCGTCAATATATACTTCTAAATAAGAACGTCTAGGAATATATTCACCATGTTCTAATTCAAATACATGTTTACCTGCTTTTTTAACAACTCGACGAGTTTCACCTTCTGTATTTGTATATACTGTTACTTCGCCATTAGCACTTTGTTCTGATGTCTTTTTAATAGTAAATACTTCTGTGATAATCATAGTATCACGAGCAATACTTAATGTGCCATCATTTTTTTAATGCCAGCAGGTACCCAAGATGTTTCAGAAGAATAGGACATATCTGTTGATGCCCATACTTCTTTTTGTTTCAAGACCTGTTTTGTAGTTAATTTTATAATATGGCTTACCATTATTATGATAAACCTTATCTCCATCAATATAAGCATTTTCTAATAATTGTCCGTCTTTAGTAACTAACGCGCCTTTTAGTTTCACAGACATAATGCCACTTTGAGGATTTACTTTAATAGTACCATAAGGAATACGAGACCAATCTAACCGACTTGCATTTTCTTCTGTCACAATCATCGTGCGATTATGTTGTGCAATCGATTCGCCTACTTTATGTATTCCTCTTGGTTGTTGAGGAGCTTGAGGCATATTAAAAATATCCTTCCTAAAAATTTGTTAATAAAAAGCTTTTTGTTAACAAACGTGAGTTTGTTCAATGTATATATTACCATAGTTGAATAGCAAAATAAAATAAAAACGGAGACTTTCGTCTCCGCAATCTTATCTGTTATTGTTAATTAACGCTTTAATAACAGCAATGTCATGTTGAATATTTTCAATTTTTGTTTCTATTTTGTCAAAGTCTGTTTTTTTAGACATAGTGTCGTGGTATCGTTTATTTTCACTATCGATGGTCTTGCTTCGTTCGTCATGAGTGATTAAAGTATCATGTATGTCATCTAATGTTTTGTCAACACTCGTTAACACGTTTTGTATACTTTTAAGCAATTCACCTTGTTTAACAATGTCATTGTGCAATTCATTATTAAGGCGATGTGCTTCGCTGAGACGACGTTCTTCAAGAGCATCTCGTCTTTTGGCTGCATCGAAAATGTCTTTATCAGGTTTGATTTTAACAAAAATAATATAATGCGTAACCGATGATAGTAAACATGAGTACCATCTCAACCGGATTTTTGCACATTTGATTTTATTATGAAATCCAAAAACTGAGACGATTACTTCACTCATTTTTTCCTTACTTATTTTAAAAACAATACAACATTCATCTATCATATTACGCTGCATAAACTTCATTTTAGCTTTTAAAGTTTAGCAATTTCGAAAATATAGATTTTTAAGGTCTGCTGGTTTAAACTTTTTATTTTCTGTTGATAATAATTCAAATTTAATTGTACAGAAATTAGAAGTACTATCTTTTTCTAAACCATTATTTTTCTCCAGAAAGTACAATACCTTTCCATTGAAATAACACCATAGTTATTTACTTTTTGGATTTCTACTTCTTTTATTATTGACTTGGATTTTTACATTCATCTAATAAAACTTTATCTTCTTCATATTCAAAAATAAATTAATATTAAAATCAGAAAAAAATCTGGAACTGTTACATCACCAAAGCGATTATTCCATAATTCTAAAAATAGAGTAATATTATTCGCTTTATTTAATGTACCAGCGTACATTTCATTGGTTAGCTCATATGTGTCAGAGGCATCTACTTTGGCATACCATTCTAATGTATTATTCACGACGACCTCCAATTTTTAATCTATTAATATAAATAGTAGCACCTGTTTTTACAAGATAATCTTTTAGAATAATATTTGCATTTGGTGCTGCTACTGAATCAGTATTAATAGTATAATCTGCATCTTTAATTAATACACGATTATCATTTTCTGATACATAAAAAAATACTAATGAAATCGTTAAGTCCATAATCAGAAATAGTATTTGTTTTTGAGCTGTAAATACTAACGATTCTTCAGGGTTTTCAGTAACCATTCTATCTATAATTCGTTTAGACATTTGATTAATGTCAATAACGGAATTAGTAGTTAATACATTAGATGTATCAGGAATAGCTTGTTCTACTGTATTAATGCGATTAGAAATACTTGTATTTGTATCTGTTTGATTTCGTTTAAACGTATTAAGTTCTTCTCTTAATAATTTATTGTCTTCTTGCACAGCCTTAATCGTATTAAAAGTATCTTTCATAACCAAAGATAATTGGTCATAGTTCCAGATGTGTTTTGAAAATTTTATATTCAATACATTGATTAGGCTTTAATGGAATTAATATTTTTAAAGAAATTAGACATAACATCACGAACAGTCATATCATTTTTTTATCGACAGTTTCTGTGTTGTTTTTCATTTCTTTAAAAGTCTACGTCATATACTAATCGCTTGCCATCAACCCAAACTTCTAGTTGATTTTTCGCCAACTTGGTATTTTTCTTCTGTTTCAAATACTTTATTAGTGTGGTCAGCAGAAAAAAATAAATGTGATTACCATTTACAAAGACAGCAGCTCTTTTGGAATGTTTCATTTGTATTAGCAGATGCTACTTGATGATGTACGATAGCTTGCACTGGGGTACTTCTATCTAATGGTTCTACTAATTTAAAACCAATGCCTTTAGCTAGATATGGTTTATCTGGTGTATCATTCGATACAACTTCTTCGTATTGGTCTTTCATAATAACGATGTTATCAATTAAGATTAACAAAGAATCTGTCCCAGGTACATAATTCATATCCATCCTATCAGTAGGAAACAAGAAGGTTTGGTCATCTGTTGGATAATGTGCAGTATCTTCTGGATTAAACATATATGAATTATTAATAGCCATCGTAGAATGGTCATTAATTTTAACCCAGCCGAAATACACCATTTGTTGCTTTCCAAATTAATAGTTCATTATTTTTCGTCATACCAGATATCATTTTCTTCTGGTTGCTCTGGTTCAATGAAGTAAATAAATTTTGGTTTTTTTATATGGCTCGCCATTAATCCAAAAAGCATACCATCTCTATCTACGAATAATTTTCTATACGTTCTATGATTCGTATAAATAATAGCAGTAATGTCACCATCTACATGCCAATAGATTTGCCCGATTAAATAATCTGGAGCATAATCTGGAAATTGAATATGAGATGGAGAAGTAGAGATGACAGATTTTTCATATTTATAATCGCCATCTTGTGTCAAGATAATGGAATCAATTCTATCTTCGGCTTTATAATAGGTAACTTTAATTTGCTGACCAATCCAATCGCCAACATTAATATATACTTTATTGTCAGAGATTTTTAATAATTGGTATATGCAAATTTGTTTCTGCTTCACTTAATTTAATATCTTGTTCTGTAGGGTCGAACACTATCTTGAACAGTATTGTCATATTCAATATGTTTTTGATTTGTAGATGAATATGGTCTATATTGTAATGTTAAATATCCTTCTTTTGGACATGTAATGGTTTCTGTAATTTGTCTGGCATTAATTGTCCCTGCATTAAATGTACGAGCAGGAACAATTTGCTCTTGTCCTTGTTTATTAATAAAAAGTACCTTCAGTAACATTTACCTTAAATGTTTTTTTGTATCAGCTGTGATATCAAATCCTTCAACGATACCAGCGCCTCCTAATCGAAGACGCTCTCTATCAATCCAGCCTTTTACAGTATTAAAGTTATGATTAATGTCAGATGCTTTTATTCCTGGACCAAAGTCTAGTATTTTTAATTTTTCCATAGTCATTCCTATTCAAAAATTAATACAGGGATTTCTCCAGAAGCTATATGTTTATCTAATTCTTTTTAACAATAATGATTCATATTGTTGCAAAGCTTTTAGGTAACTTAATAATTAATGTTGACCCTATTCTGTATGGTCTACCATACATATTACCGATATCAATCATATTAAAAATCGTCTTTTGCATTGTCTGGTAAGCCACCGCCAAAGATACGAATGTCAATTACTTTAGGAGCTTTTAGTTACTTCAGTATATAATTCACACAAAAATAATTCCATGCTTATCCATACTATATTCATTAACATCAATAAGATTTAGTAAATTAATTTTATCGACATGTCCACGTTTAGTACACAAATAATATGTTTTCGTAACATCTGGGATTTCTAATGATTGTTTATATGGTATATATATTTCTTGCTCAGAACTATAAATAGGGTCTATATCAATATATACTTTTTCTTCTCGATTAAAATAAGAAAGATTTAATTGTGTTTCGGTATAATTAATATCTTCTTGTTTGTAGAGAAGAACCGTATGTCTTGTTGTTAAATATGATATATATCCATCTTGCTTAATAGGGTCTATCATATAACCAGGTTGTTTTCTAAAATATAAATCACCTGCATTAGACATACCGACAAAAAGATATATTGGCATCTGATGGGTTAACGCTAATTAAATTATAGTTATTGCCTATAGTATAATTATCATTTTTTTAATAATTCAGAAAGGTTAACTGTATTATGGTAAGCACTAATTTTTGTTCAGTTTGTGCAATATAATCTACTGGGTCATTTGTAATCCATGTCAATTTATTAGTTGTTTTATAATATGATTGCAAGAATACATACATCATAACGTCATAAATAATTTTATAATTATCTACTATATTATCTGCAAAAAGAATCTGGAGCTACAATTAGATAACCAGTGTTTGGCTTACTATAAATTAACACATCTTCATATACTTGTTCTAGTTTATAACCCAAATCTAGTAAAGAATCATCACCTGGATTTGTTTGAACGATTTTAAAATAATGACTTGGCTTTTTCTTTCTATCTGTATTGCGATAGAAATTATTTAGATGTCCTTCTTGGGTATCGAAATCAGTATCTTTATTTGCTTCATAAATATATTGTGTATGATTTTTAACGAAGCACCAGATATTACAATATGTATTTAATACTTCTTGAAATTCATTTGATTTGGTAGATGACTAACGTCATTGCATCTAACAAACATAAAATCAGATTCTGATGGTTGATATTTTTAATAGATATTGTGGGATTAATGTACCTTCATTAATCGTAATATTTGATGGACATAAATTACGATGATAGCCATCGCCGAATATTTTAATTAATTGATTGGCTAATGGAAGTTCTTGTGTAGAATCTGCTACAGTAACTTTTTAAATTATATTTTTCTGTATCTGAGAACTTCATGTTCTTTTTGACTACAGCATTGACAGAAAATATAATGGGAGAAAATTCAGTTACGTTTCTTGGTTCATATATATAAGAACTTCCTAGTCTTTTTTTATTTCTGTATTTTTAATAAGTTTTTATTAGAATCAAAAAGAATGCTGATGGATTTTCTATAATATCGTAAGCTTTTAATTGCTTAGATGTATTTCTAGCAAATTCTTTTTAATATTAAAATGAACTTTATAACTAGAATCAAATGTATCAATAAAGGCTAAAGGAATATCTTTTATATTGCACATCTTGTGTTTGTTCTATTTTATCTGTTCCGATGTGAATTTTCATTCCTTGCCTCCCGTAAAATAACGTATTGATTTCCATTTGGATAAATAGACGTATTAATATAAGAATTAATATGACCATCTTCATGACTGTCATAATGTACTAATACATCTAGTTGATTTGTTGAAATATCGATTTCATACATATCAGTTATTTTTATTATAATTAATAGCGTAACTATCTTTCTTTTTATATTCAATAATTAATTCGTCATATATAGAGCTCATATCTTCTGTCATTGTAATAGTTGATGTATCATAATTAATTGAATAATTAGAACTATCTATTTTTCATAATCATCTGCATATAAGCTCAATAGAATTAACCATACCTTTTGGTGTTCTATAAATATATTCTTTATTGACGAACGAATCTTTTTAATACCATACATTAATATTTGACTATTTTCTAATATATTTTTTTCTAAAGAAAAGGCAGATTCATCTGCTGGGATAATTTCACGTTCCCAGTTAGTAAATACATAAGAGTAATCAGATACGTCTGTGTATTCCAAAATAAAAATAATCATAACTATTTTTTTAGAAAGAAAATAATATTATTATGTCTTTGGTATTGTGTGGCATCAATTTCAGTATAATTTTTAACAATATCTTGTATTGTTTCTTTTGACATATCAATAGTATTATCTATTGAATTAACACCATATAATTTAATGCCATATGCATGTTCTGGTAAATTACCTGGAATTACAATTTGTTGGCTATTCTTAAATAATTTATATTTAATATGTTCTGTTACATATTCACGATAACTAGCTGAAATATCAAAAGCTGTCTTTTTATCTTTATCTGTAACGATGATTGGACTTGTTACCGAGCCATTCACATATACAGTAAAATGAGTGTCGGCAAAAATATTTTTTTATTTTTTTCCGTCTTCCATTTCTAAATCAATAGAATAGATATCAGAAATAATATTAAATGCGATTGGTAACATTCCATTTTCTGGTTGGATAATTTTTGTCGTAACTTTTTTTATTTGTTTCTTTATCTTTTAATAATTAGTGTTTTATTAGAAACAGTATATTCAAAGATATATTCTTTTTGTGTATTAATAAATAAGTCTTGAATTGTATTTCTTTCTTGCTTAGAAACAATACTATATGGAGCTTCTTTTTGTAGGGTCGGTATACGTTGGCACATGATGAATCACCATATCCCAAGTAACTTTTTAACTTTATCCAAGTCAATATCTATCCAAGAACCATCTGTTTTATATTGTTTTGTAGTTGTTGGAATGAAATTTCCCATCTTCAATAGAAGTGATTGTGATATTCGAAACCTTACCAGACTCACCTCTGAATTTAAGACTAACCATAGTGTCTTCTTTTTAATGTAAAAGAATGATTGGTGTCTAATAAATTTTTAGGTTCATCTTCTGTTGTTTCTTCGTCATTTGGATGCAATGAATCATAAGTAAATACAAAAAGCTTTCTATATCATTTTTTTGTTGTTTACTTCTTCTGTTTTGTATTTAAGATAGTAAGTTCCAGCTTGTAAAGGAATTCTTGATTGTTCTAATTCGAAATCATGGTCGCCATTTTCAAATACAAACGTTTTATCTTTTAAATTGTATTCTGCCGCCACGAGAATTATCTAATTCATAATCCCATTTGTCAGGAGTTTTTTTGTTGAATATTTGTTTCTTTTAGTATATTGGTTGCATTAGAATAGAAGCCTAATACATAATTAGCAAACATATATGGTAAATCAAATTCTCCAATAGTTATGTTTCTAGTATCAGATAATACATATTCTAAGGTAACTCTTTTTCTTAATAGTAAAAATTAGCTGAACGTCTTGATGCTTTGGTTTTTAATGAATGGGCATTTTTGGAATAGTATATTAAAATTGTCATATTGTTTTTCCATAATAGAAAAAAATCATTATAACCAATTTTAAATAACAAAAGCTTTTTGTGCTTGTCTCTACTGATTGTCCATCACCAATAAAAAATCCGAAGCCAGATTTATTATATGTAACCGTTGTGTAGATTTTTAGGTCACCACTAAATATATAGCGGCAACCTAATATATCTTGTTCATAAAATCTGAGACCTTCAGTTATTTTTCGACTCTACTATTTGGGTCAAAAAATTAACAATTAAAAGTACCTCTAATTCAATTGAATTAACTTCACCTTCTACAGTGTCATTAGTAATTTCTATTCTAAATTGGAAATATTGATATCCTTCAAAGATATGATTATCTCCATGTAAAGTTAATTGGATACCATTGCGTAAATACGCCATTCATTTCATCTTGACGATATCCACGCACATAATAATTAGTATAATCTGAGTTTAATGTAGAATCAATATTTGAAATGGTATATGCTCCGATTTGTGTTGTATCATATAGTTTAGATGTCATATATCCATTTTTATAGTTTTTAATAGATAAAGGATATCTTGATTTTTCAGAATATTGTACATAAACTTCTATATTATTTATTACTTTGTCAGTATCCATATCGACCGTAAATTGAATATATTCAGATACGGTTCCTGAATACTCTAATAAATTAGTTTTATTTTTGTGTCGCTAATGTTGATACCATTTTAGTAGTAGCATCATCTGCTGTCACTAAGGTAATATCAAAGTTTTTAAGTGTATCAACTAATACATCATTAATTTTAATATATACACCAATTACGTTTTTTTGTAATCTGGAATTTGATAGCGACCAGAAGTAATCGATGCGTTATTTTTCGCTACAATAGTATTTTTAATTAAATTAGCATTTTTAATTTATACTTCGTAAAGTCATTGGTAATTGTCGGTATTTTTGTAATACCCCCAATCTACATTAGAACCAATAGATAATATACCGTCTCTATCAATATCTAAATGATAGGTTTTCATTGTTGAACATATCAAAATCAAATGTATATTTTGTTTCTTTACTATTGCGTTCGTTAATAGAAGCCCTAATTTATTAATTAATTTTTGTATGTACATCATTATTATTAATATTTTCTTTTATAATAATGTCATCAATTGTTCCAGTGCCAGTTACAAGTAAATAATATTTTTCGATTTTCTATTGGATTAGAAATAATATGTGTTTGGATATTTTCTTGCTTATTAAATTTAGCAATATGTTTTACGAAAATAGATTTTGCCAAAACGACCAGCTTCTGTTTGAATTTCTTCTGCTATATACATAGTTAATGTATTATCGCAAGCAATACTAATGATTTGATTATCTTTATATGCTTTCGTAATATTTAATAAAGCGTATCCATTTGTTTGAGTGGAATCAAAATGAATACCTAAACCATACGTTGTGTTTTTAATAGATACATTCATATTAAATGCATCCCATAACTGGTAGGAATCACAAGCAGAAATCGTATTAAGAGCAGAAATGCCATCTATTTTATGAGCATGTTTTTATAATCTATTTTACAGATAGTATTCATAGTATTAGCAATACCCATATTGGTATGATATACAAAAATTGTTAGTTGCCTCAATAGTATGGAATCGGTTATCAATTTCTTCTACGTCATGCAAGATAATATTTTTATATTTCTTTTCAGCTTGTTCGAACAGATGTTCGAATAAATAATATTCTTTTTCTTTTCGATAATAATATCCTGGGTGAACCATAATAGAATTATCGGTATTTAATTTCTTAACAGTAATAACATTATCTTGTATTAATACTTGGAAATTAGGATTGGAGCATTGAGCAATGATTTTATCAGGCACTTTATTCCCGAAGACAATAGTTTTTGTTTCGCCATCTCTAATATCTTTTAAGATAATTTTTGTCTATTAATTGATAAGCATCTGTTGAATAATTAATTTTGCTATATAAATCTTTTAGATTTTTTTATAGGTTAAACTAATTGGTAAATTATAGTTATAAGAAATAGTAACTGTTTTACCGATTAGAGCTTTATCATACCATTCGACAATACCTTGTTTTTCCTAATAAATTATATTTTTTTCGTTAGAGATAATTTTACCTGTAGATGTATCACGAATATACAAAATAGATTCGACATTAGAATGTCGTAATTTATTAAACATATCGTTTTCGACTACAATATCTGTAAATGCTGTCGTAATAGCATAATTAATATCCATATTATCTGGCGGTGTGATAATAAAAAGTACTTAGCTCTTCTTTATTGCCATTGATATCATAAATTTTTATTTAATGGCATTTTATTAGAAATAGTAAATGCTAAATTCAAATTATTAATAGAGAACTTAGTTGTATTTTGTTCGCCAGCAGATATTTTTGCATCGAATTAAAAATATTATTTTTGTTGTCTTCCTAGACACCAATTTTTGTTCTTCTTTTTTGTTTTTCCTTGTACTTCAAATTTAACTGTTATATCTTTCGTAGGAGCGTCTTTAAATCGAGCTTGTTGGATTGTATATAACATTAATTTGTTTTTCAGGAATAAATGGTGAGAAGTTATCTATTAAATTAACACGAGTTAATTCTTCTACGACATTAGCTTCATTATAAGCAATATAGTCTGTGTTGGAACGAAGTGTAATAAAAAGTAGTTTCAAAGTTTTTATTAAATTCATTTTGTGTTAGAGATGATATTATTTTTACTATCAATAATATAATTGATAATCATATCATCTGTAATGCCAGTATAATAAAAACCATTGGCTTTTAGTTGATGTTTGGCTTCGATTAATAATTTCTTTATATTGTTTACCGTTTTCTGTTTTAACAATAAAGCCATTAATATTAGAAGAAATAAATAATTCTTCTGTAGCCAGTTAAACCTAAAATAGTCTTTAGATTTTCTTGACTGTACTGTTTCTTTTGCCTTGACCAGTAATTTGAATCGTTTGAATTGATTGATTTGGAGATAATGTAACATAATAAGCAGTTTTGCCATTATAAGTTGTTTTATCTAATGGGAATAGAAGAAGAAGCTAGTGTTTCTATCATTGATAAATCTAACGGGAAGCTTTTGTTTTATACCCGTATTATTTGTAATAATTTGTTTTGGTACATAATTTTGTTTAATCAAAACTTCTTGATTATTTTCTATTTTATATAAATCAATATCGCAATTAGAATCTACAATAACTCGTTCTGCTACTTGTGGAGTAAAGCTATCTGTTACATATATAGAATCATCAGTACTTTCACCAATATGAATATATTCAATCACAGGAGCATAAGAACTATGTGCTGTCATAGAAATATGTAATTGATTATTTATTAAGCCAGAAGTAGGCAACAAAACGGCATCGCCAGTTTTAATTAAAGACCCTTTATCTAGCCAAGCATTAATTTTTATATCGTGCTGCTTTTAATTTGTTTTACGCTAACTGGATATAAACCAGCTTTTAGTAATCGTAACTTTTACATGAGTTAAGTCATTGTAAGATAAAAATAAATTTTTCTAGCACTAGACCATAATCCAGAATTAACTGTATCTACTTTACCGTTAGCTTCTATATTAACAATAATAGAACCTTGTTCTTGTAAATTACTAGCTTCATTAAAAAGTGAATTCTAAATTATTACAATCTAATTCAATAACAATATTAGATTGTGAATCAGTGTCATTAGAATATAATTCATTTTTGTCATTAATTTTAAAAACCATTTAATTTGACGATAGAACTATCAGTTGTGTAATCAATAGATTCACAATATGAATTAATGCGAAGTTCTTTTTACCTTCAGCCCTTCTACATCTAATGTCATTTCGCCATATGTAGAAGTTTTATTAATCGTTAAGCCGTCTGCTGTATTATCTATGTCAGTATAATTTTTTTAATTGTTCTCGTTTTTGTAATGTGAGCAAAAATATTAGAGTTAACTAAATAATTATCTTTTTAAAAACAAATTGTTTTTAGGTTTTAATAGATTTATTTTTGTTTAGTATTTGTTTCTCGTTCGATATTATAAATAACCATATTATCGTAACGAGTATGAGGCTTTCAATTTTTAATTTGTATTCAACATTAGGTTGCAAATCATATTTAGGAGATACATCTAAGTTATCTGTATTCATTTGCTAAATCAGCAACATAATATGTATTTGTACCAGTAAAAGTTTTTATATTCTTTTTAAGAATACTGTTTCTGGATTAATTTTTAACTTCTGTTGCTGTAATTTGATAATTAGCTTTTTAGGGAATTAATCTCGTTAGAGTATCGTTTTAATTGCAACGGAATATTTGTTTTTAATTGTTGCCGAGCAATATAATTTTTCTACTAATAAAGGAGAAAAGAATACCCTTTAATTTCTATATCTGTTTTATCAGTACTACCTAAATCAGAATTTAATGCTACTTTTGGCATCTAGTCGTTGACCTGTACCTTGTTGATAAGCAGAAGGAGTAGCATCCCATGTATTAGCTAAGTATTCTAATTCTTTAAAGAAATTATTCCAGTATGTAATATCCCAGACTTTAGTTCTCATAATATCTTTTATTTATGGAAGACATAGTATCATATACTATTTCTCCGTTTTTCATAAGATACATATTATGACCATCAGGGATTCTATTTTAATATTAGAAGAACTAATAGAATAGAAATTAATTAGCGTATTAATAATTGCATTCTTTAATCCTTGTTTAGTGCTATTGGTTTTTTTAATTTAAAAAGATTGTAGACAGCGATTTAATAAATCTGCATTTGATTCATTTTCATATCGTTCAAGAGAGAGAACATAGCAAATTCATCGAAGATGTTCCATGTTTGTTCTCGACGTAATTTAGCAGTATACTCATTGCCTTTAATAGAATACGTAATGAAATCATTTGTAGTGGCATCAGGGGTGAATAATTAAATAGCCATTTTCATATAATGCTAATGTGTGATTTACTAGAAAATTCTTTTTGGTTAGTAGTAACAGTTACTTTAATATTATGAATTAGTAAATCTTTAATATCGATGTTACCAATATGAGCTACTAAGCCTACAGAAAAATAATCATTTTCTTTTTCCGATATAATTAACAAGAAAGAATGATTTTTGAATTCTTCAAATTCTTTAATAATAGAATCTTTGTTCACTTGCAATAGATTGCAAAATATTGACCAGACGTAGAAAGTGTCTGGTCTGTATCGGTCCAAGAAGGAATATCTCTTAATATTTTTAAAAGAATTGTCTTGGAGTATCCATAATATCCTTTCTTAATTAATTTCATCTATCCATTTAATAGAATCAAAAATAAATTTGCTATCAATATTTTTGCAATACTTTAATTCTATCTGTTTCATCATTATCAACGAAATAAAGAGATGACATTAAAAATAATTTACATCTGGTGTTTCAATACCGAGTTTATTAATTTTACCAATTTCTAAATAATCGCCAGGAGCCAATCCATCAATATATTTTTTAATTTGTGCTGCGACATTTTTCTTAATGGCATCGATATCTCCATCATCAGAATGCATAAAAAAATTTCTAGTATAACATTTCTGATTGTTGGGACAATATATTCTACATAAGTGCCAGCAGAACAAATAGATTCTATTTTCGTTTTGGCTTCTTGTAGTGCATCACTAATATATGGTTCTTCATACATTTTAGGAATAACGTAGCAGGTTCCTGTTCCTGCCCCACGTGTTTTAGCGAAGTAAGAATAATTAGAACCTTTAGTTGGATTTAATAATGTTAATTGAATGGCTTTTGTATTAGCTGCTTCATTAATTAACATCCAGCTCGATTAAACGATATTTATATTGGTTATCTGATTCTCCAGTTGCTCTTGGTAAATTTACCCATTCGCCAGTACTATCTAATGTTTCATCATGTAAAAAGACCAAACATGTGGCGTTTTATTATTTTTCAATTTCTGCATATACATCTTCTAATGTATGAGCAATGGCATCTGTATATAATCCAATGGTAGACCCATTATCAAATTCTTGACCAGATTTCTTTTTTTAAAAAAATATTTTTGATTGACTGAAATATTTCGTGTGCTGTTTTCATAGTCTACCTTTCTTATAATTCAAAAAATGAAAGAACAACTCTTCATTTCTGTAAATATATAAATTAATATTTTTCTGTAACGAAATTATTGTTTCGTTTTACCTGTTTAGCTTCTACTCGATATGTATCGTTTGTTATATTTTTGAATGGTATCTTGAGCCATAGAAGCTAATAATTCCAAATTAGCATCTGTGATTATTTTATGTCTTTGTATATTAATATTAGAACCAAAGTCTTGGTGATGAAATATATCATTAAGTTCTGTTCTTAATTTTAACATAATTCGTTGTCTAATTTCATCATCTTTATGAATCGTTTTTTTATTTTTTTATAAGCAGATTCATTTTTGATTAGTTGTAAAACGTAATCTAAATGAACGTTTATCTTTTTAGCTGGCGGATTATTTAACACATGAAAGTTAGTTTTAAATACTGGATAACCAGAGTCAACAAAACTTAATTTAAAAAAATATCGTATGTTTCTTTATGTTCTAATATAATATCTCCAGCATTATTGAGTGCGAAATCTATCATTATATATTCCTCATAAAATAAAAAAAGCCCGTCGTTTATGACGGACTTTATATTAAAATAATTTTTAAGACTTCCTTCAAGCTACTAATAGCCTTCGATGCTTCTTTATTTACATAATTGGTTAGTCTTTGTTTTTTTGTTCTTTAACAAAATTATCTCGATATGCATTCACTCGTTTACGAGCTTCTTCAATTTTCTTTTGCACCTTTTTCAAATTCTTTAATATGTTTTTGTGATTTGTGGCATTAACTTAGTCGTTAATTTAGTAGTGATTTTTATTAATATTTTTCAACTACAGGTTTTAGAGAATCATTAATATTAATATCTAAAACCAATTGTACCAGCTATCGTATTAATTTTATTGATAGTGCTTTCGAGACGTAATTGTTTATATTCTAAACTCTCTAGTGTGCTTGTAATATAATTCCTAGAGATTTTTCATCTTTAATGATTGTAGTAATTTTTGTTGCTTCCGTTTACTACAAATTTATCTATTTTATCGTATATCTTATCGATGGGCTCTAAACTTTTATTAAGAGCATATTCACCTTTTGTCTGCAAGTCCAAGTATTTTCGTTATTTGATTATTTACTAAGTCTTGTAATTTAGTTTCTGCTTCATTACGGATTTCTTGCATTAATTTAGGATTTTTAATTTCTGCTGTTTTATGTCCGCGAATAATAGCTTTCATTTCTAAAAATACAATCTTCATTCAAAATTATATTACCCAAAATACCATATTTAGTTTTTGCATTTTTCAAGGCTTTTTTTAACATAGCTACATCAAGTTGGTCTTGAACAACTTGTCTAGCTAAATTTTTAACAGAATAATCTTTAAGATGTTGATAATCTAATTCTTTTGTATATTTCTCGTTTTTTTAGATAATAATTCAGCGACTTTGTTTCTTTACTATACCCTTTTATCCATTAAATATTGCATATCATTTTTAGAATATGTTTTGCCATTTGGACCATATGTTAAAGGGTCTTTTTATGTAAAGATTTAGCTGCTTTTTCTAATTGTTCTGACGCTTTTTGTACATAGCTTGTCCGTAATACTGATTTTTTTCTAATTCGGTTCCGATGGCTTGTTTAATAGCATCTTTAACAGAAGGGTCTGTATATTTTTCATTTTTAGATAAAGTATCGATAGCTGCTTCTCTCGTATATCCATTTTTTTACTAAAAATGAAATATCATTTTCTGAGTATTTACGACCATTAGGCCCATATACTTTAGAGTCTTTTTGTTTGACTTGTTTAGCAATAATATTATTTAATATTTCTTTAGGCTTTTTATTAGATAAAGAGGACTTTACGTCCTCTATATTTATTTTTGACATAAAGTCCTCCTAGCTAATTGAATGTTGTATTTTTAAAAACGGTTAAGGGAAATTAGTGAATACTAATTTAAATAATTAAAGCTTCGTTAATCTTAGCAGTATATCTGTCAGACAGTTTTTAACGTTTTCTTTTTCTGATTCAGGGAATGCTACCCATTCACCAGTACCTAAGTCAACATATTCGCTGAAAGTCAGGTGTTAAGAATAATACTTTAGAATCATCATGAAGCTACTAAAGAAATTTTCTACGAGTTTTTAACATCATCTTTGGATTTAAGTACACAATATTTTTGTACCATAACCAATAACAGTGCTGTAAATATTATCACCTAAAGCTTCTCTATTTGGGAATAATTTAAATAAGCCATTATCAAAGATATAGTCTTTCTGCTGGACTACATTCTTGTTTTGTCAACAGCCTGTTCAAAAATTAACTTCAGAAACAAATTCTTGTAATTTTTTTCTACAGCTGTTGATTCAAAAGAATGTTTAATTGGGAAATGTTTGCTCAGATGTTCCCAAATAGACTAGATTGTTTTTAAAATTCAAAAATCTGCTGTCAAATTAATGCCATCTAGGAATAATAACAGTAACTAAGACTATCATTGGGGTCGTCTTTACCATATTCGTAATGACAATAACCATGGTCAGTTCCGTTTTGAATTGCTTTTACAAAAACATGGTCGCTTGGAACTACGGCACCAGGTACTAGAAATTCGATTAGTACCATTACCGAAATATGGATATGAATTACTCTAAATCATCTGTCATTTTTCGATAACGATATCTTTAACCATATCAACTAAAGATACAGATTTATTATAAAATTTAGCTGCTTCTTTATTAATTCCTAAATTAAAAACCAAAATTCATTAAAACTAGTATCTACTGTACTTTTGCACTTCTTTTTATCCGCAGCTTGCGCTGCATCAATAGCGTATACAGTATTTGGGTCTAATGTACCAGCTTCTTGCTTTTGTTGATATGCTTTCTTTTGTCGTAAATACAATTTTAGTAATTTGTTCACTCATATATTATTTTTCTTTTATATTAATTAATACTTCTAATAGTAACAGCTACATCGTCAGGGGCTTTTTACATAAGCTCCGATACCTTCAATAGGCTCAATATACATATCATATGATGTATTACTAAATAATACAGGTTTGAAATTATCTGGTATGTCAAATTTTTTTCTGTGTAATTTTGCATCTTAACTAATTGTAAAGTTGGCAAAATTATTTAATAGATTAATAGTAGATTGAGTAATGTTGCTTTTTAAATATGATTACTTTTTACTTTTAATGGTTTACGATTGTTAAGTCGCAATAATGAATTTACAAAGTTTTCAGTATCTGATTCTTCGTAAACTAGAATTTCTGAATTTGCTACTTCATTTTCATTTGCACTAGAAATTTCAGATTCTTCTAATTCTTTTCTTAGAGCTTGTATTAATACCATTTAAATCAACTCTGCTTAGTATTTCAAATATCTTTGCACTATTAAGAGAAAATAGAGTTGAAAGGATAATAACTATATTTACGAAGTTTAGTTAGAGCTGTATTTTTACTTTGAGGCATAGCTTTCCATGTATTAGTTACAGAGTCATAATACTCAGATAGTCCTAAATCTGTAAAAACTACGTATGGATTTTTGACATTAGACGTTTATCTAGTGCAGATAGTACTTTTGGGTCTATCATATTTTTATCTGGAATCACAATAAATGTTTTTGTGTATATCAGATAAAAATAGAAACAATTTCTCGATTAAATGCTTGTTTGGCTATTGCTGTATCTTGATAATAACGAAGACTATGAGCGAGGCCGCCAATTTCTCCAAAATCGCCTCGAGAAAGTGTATTAGTGACATTAAAATCAATTTCATCTACTAAATCGTCTATCGCATCTTTTACAATATCTTCAAAAGATGCTACAAATGTAATTGTATTAGATTTAGTATCGAAAATATTAGAAAGTTTTTATTTCAAAACTTTTAGTTAAATCCAAAAGATTCTGGTAAGTGGATAGTTCCTATATAAACTGGATTAGTTGTTACATCAGGAGGTCCCATTGGTGGTAGTTGTTGATTTGTTTGTTCAGTTAAATCATATTTAACCATACCCAAATCTTTACCATCTTGGGATACAGTAACTCACAGAATTTTTTTGAGCACATTAGAAACTTTAACGTTCCTAGTACCATTACCAGCTAATTTACGAGTATCGTTTAAATAATTAGCGTCGATTTTTTTCTTTGACTGAATCTTTAATCATATCTACAAGAGATAAGCTTATATCATAGAATTTAGCTTTTTTTCTTCATCAATACCAAGACTCAAACCAAATTTTTTTCAAAGCCAGTATCGATTGCGGCTTTAACTTCTTTTTGTCTACTGATTGGGCTGCATCAATGGCATACACAACACCTTCTTCTAATGTTCCAGAAGAAACTTTTTGTTCATATGCTTCTTTAGTAGTGAAAAATAATTTTTGTAATATCTGCCATTACTATATAAGCCTTTCTATATTAAATTATTATAAGTGGTCATTAGGTTGTAATTGTACAATACGCCAAGCGCCAGGACCTTCTACTGATTCAGCTAGGTAAATCGAACCGTTAGATACTGCGACTTGTCCAATAAAGTCCGGAGCTTTTTGTTATATCAGTAGCAACAAGTTTATTGCCTATATCAATAGATGGAGTTTGGATATTTTTAATTGCCTTAATAACATCTTTTCCGGATAGGAAATATACTGCTTCTTCATCAATTGTATTAGATTCAATCATTTGACTAAGTTTATCATAGTCAATCAAAGTAGCTCTTTTAAAACTGTCATAATAAATATGTCCTTTTACATAAAACAATTATAGTGTGTCTATTGATTCAGTTCTAATAACATTCCAACCAGCACCGCCATGTTCCAGTGATTTAGCTATATAGATTTGACCGCCAGATACTGCAACTTGTCCAATGAATGCTGGAGTTGTAGTAATGTCGGTAGCAGTAATACTATCTTTACGAACGTATTCTTTTCAACTTTTTCGTCGATATCTACATTATTAGCAATCCATTTGGTACCATTCCAAACAATTTGCAATCCTAAAGTAGTATCAGTATTGTTGACCCTACAGCAATGTGTTCTGTTGGTCGTTTTTCAGTAGGACCAGAGTGAATGATTGGAATAGTTTCATATGTCATTACACCCATAGTATTTACTGGTTTATCTGGCATGAAATAGATTTCCATACTTAAATCATCTAATGTACTAATAACATTAGCATTATAAGTCTCAGGAATTTCGCATTTCATAGTCTTAGCTTCTACATTAGTTTCGATAACTTTAAAAAGCACCTTTACCTAATACATTCATTATACTACCAACTGTAATTGGAGTATCTTTTAATGTGCCATTAGTCCATACTGGGAATTTATTGAAACCAAAAGTCATTGTTCTATCACCATGATTAGTAACAGAAATAGGGCTTGTCATCTTTTTGGTAAATATTTACTTTTAGTAGTATATCTATAAGTAGATACATATCCAAAATGACCGGAATTGTTTGGCTTAGATTCTAAGAAAAACATCACCGGCAACGCCAGCAGCGTAATTACTATAATCATAGTCTTTAGCATCTTTATAAGGAACGCTATTAACACCGAAGAAGATAGCTGAACCTTTCACCATCAGCTAATTCATCTGTACTAAAAAAATATTTACTTCACGAATAGTTCTATCATAGCCTAAATAGATTCTGGTTTTAGCTGAGTCTTCTGCTTTGATTTCATATTTTCTATTAAGGAAACCTTTGGAGCTATATTCATCAACAGAACCTAAATTTTTCAAATAAAGTCAATGCAGGATATTCAGTAACCCCATTTGGAGAAATAGCTAATTCTGGTGCATTAATCCAAGAAAAATTTAGCACCTTTATCTATCCAGTGCTGAAAGTTTTCTTGGAATTTTTTTCAAATTTAAGGTCGCTTACTTTAACTTCAAGTTTAGCACTTTCTGGTGAGACTAAATAGATAAATGCAGAAGGTTTTTTTCTTGAGAAAAATACATGATTTACATTTTCATCATCGAGTGTAATATCTAATTCAACGTTACTAATTTCCGCTCTTGGTCCAACACTAAGATATAATGGGTTTTGGCTAAGAGACCATCTACCAGTCAATTTGAAGTTTGATATTTTATTAGCATAGAAATTAGCTGTAGTGCCGCTATCTAAATTTACATTATCATCAAAATGAAGAGTGATACTTTCGAAATCAGCATATGAATATGAAGAAAAACCAAAAGTACAATTATTGGAAACAATATTGCTTATACTATTATTTATACCGTAACTGTATTCTAAATATACAGCATACATACCATAATTCGTTTTTTTACATTATCGATAATCAAATTATTACATTGAGCAGTTAAATCTATATTGTTACCAGCACAATCTTTAGTATTAGTCATACGAAGATTTATTAATTTTACGTTAGTAAATAATAAAGTGCTAATAGTAGTTTCGTGCCAATAAATTTAAAGCCACTACCATCAACATCTTGGTCTTTGACTTTGAATACAAAAACCATCGATTGTTACGTTATAAGCATTTAATATTTCACCATCTTGATTTTTCTGGTGCGTTACGAGTTAATACGAACCCGATAGATTCTCCATTAGAAGCATCTGTATGGTCACATATGATAGTAGCACCATAAGTAGATTCAGACCTGATAACCAAAGAACGACTCATCTTTTTCTGGACAGAAAATCTTTACTGGATTTTTCAATCTTATAAGTACCATCAGGGAAGATTACTTCTGGTATTTCTCTTTAGATACTTTTAAGGAATAATTCATTTAATTTTTCAGTTACATCGGTAGCACCAGTATTATCGATACCATAGCTAACTACGTCAATACTTTTTAGTAGTATCCATACCAGCTTTAATAGTAGATATTTCTTTTTGCTATCTTATCTATAAATGGGTCTAAGACACGTGACAACGTATCTTTTTAAATTTGCCATATTATTCATCTCCTTTCATTAATGATTTTCAGCTGTCTCTGTAGTAGCTAATGGATTATCATATTTAATCTTAGCTGCTTCATACTTAGCTATAAGATTTAAGCCATCTAACGAAAGGGATTCATTTTTAACATAATCACTTAAATCTACTTGAGGGGCAGATGAAGAGATAACACCAGTTTCAGATATGGTAATACCTTCACCAGCTGTAAGATGTTGGAGTTCGGTTTTTAGCATAAGTGGATTCTATATCGGAAGTTTTAGCTAGACCTTCAATGGATGGAACTTGAATGTTTTTAACTGCATTAATAATATCTTTGCCAGATAAAAAAATATACTGTTTCTTCATTAACTTCGTTAGACTCAATCAAATGATTGAGTCTATCGTAGTTAATTAAAACAGCCTTTTTAAGACTGTCATGTATAATTCCTTTCTATAATCAAAGGGTTATATATTAATTAATGGTTCTCTACTTCTACAGTAGTGATATTAGCAAATGGGTTATGCCATTCAGTACCATTCCAGTATACAGGAACACCAAGAGTTGTGTCGAAGTATTGTTGACCAACTACAAGGTTTTCAGTAGGACGTTGTTCTGTAGTACCAGAAGCAACAGCAGCTAATTTAGCTTTAAGAGCACTGATTTCAGATTCAAGAGATTGAACTTTTTCATCGTAAAACAGATTTTGCTACAACTTCAGTAGTTTTAGCAAGACCTTCAATGGAAGGTAATTCAGCTTTAGTAGCTAAACCAGAAACGTCTGGTAATTCAGTTTTCTTAGCGTAAGTAGCTTCTACATCAGTAGTCTTAGCCAAACCTTCAATATTAGGGAAGTTCAGTTTTCTTAGCATAGTCAGCGAGTTTAGTATCTACATCAGTAGTTTTAGCTAAGCCTTCAATACTAGGAACGGTAATAGCAGCAACTTCAGCTTTTGTAGCTAAGCCAGATACATCTGGTAATTCTGTTTTCTTAGCATAAGTGGATTCAATTTCAGTTGCCTTAGCTAAACCTTCAACAGAAGGGAGCTCGGTTTTCTTAGCATAGTCAGCTAATTTACCATCAACTTCTGTAACTTTAGCTTCTAATTCACCTTTAGCTTCATTGATTTTACCATCAACGTTTGTAGAAAATTGATTGATATTTTTGAGTTAAAGTTTCTTCTGTAACAAAGTCAGTTTTAAGTGCTTCAACTTCTGCTTTAGTAGCTAAGCCAGATACGTCTGGTAATTCAGTTTTCTTAGCATAAGCTGCTTCGATATCTGTAGTTTTAGCTAAACCTTCAATGCTAGGGATAGCAGATACGTCTGCTTTTAGTAGCAAATTTAGCATCAACTGTGGCAACTTCAGCTTTTGTAGCCAAACCAGATACGTCTGGGATAGCGGATACATCAGCTTTAGCAGCTAATTTAGTATCAACTTCAGTTACTTTTAGCTAAAGCTCTTCGATGGAAGGAAGTTCTGTTTTCTTAGCATAGTCAATTAGTTTAGTGTCTACGTCTGTAGTCTTAGCCAAACCTTCAATACTAGGAACAGTAATGCCAGCAACAGCAGCGGTAACTTCTTGTTTAGTAGCTAAGCCAGAAATATCAGGAATAGCAGTTACATCAGCTTTTTAGTAGCTAATTTGTCATCAGTTTCAGCTTTAGTGTAAACATTCTTAACTTTTTTCTGCAACTGTAGTCAAATCAGAATTTTGAGCTAATGTTTTTAAAGTAGATACAGTATCTGCATCTAAACCAGCTACAGCATTTACTGCTTCTTTAGTAGCGTATGTTTCAGCTACTTCAGATGCTTTAGCTAAACCAGTGACTGCTTCGGTAACTTCAGCTTTAGTAGCTAAGCCTTCAATAGAAGGAAGTTCAGATTTTTTTAGCATAAGTAGCTTCCACTTCAGATGTTTTTAGCTAATCCCTCAACAGAAGGCAATTCAACTTTTTAGCATAATCAGCTAGTTTAGTTTCTACTTCAGTAGTTTTAGCAAGACCTTCGATAGAAGGAATAGCAGAAGCATCAGCTTTTTGTAGCTAATTTATTATCAACTGCGGATACTTCTTCTTTAGTAGCCAAATTAGAAATATTAGGAATAGCGGATACGTCAGCTTTAGTTGCCAACTTAGTATCGACATCAGTCACTTTTTGCAAGACCTTCGATAGATGGAACTTGTACACCAGCAACAGCTTCAGTTACTTCTTGTTTAGTAGCAAGGCCAGAAACATCTGGAAGTTCAGATTTTTAGCATATGTAGATTCAATATCTGTAGTTTTAGCCAAACCTTCAATGGAAGGGATAGCACTTACATCCGCTTTAGTTGCTAATTTATCATCAGTTTCTGTTTTTAGTATATACATTGTCAACTTTATTAGCGATAGCTGTTAAATCAGAATGTTCAGATAAATTTTTCAATGTAGCAATAGTATCTACATCTAAACCGTTAATTGCATTAACAGCTTCTTTAGTTGCATATGTTGCAGCAACTTCAGCAGTTTTTAGCATAATCAGCTAATTTAGTTTCTACTTCAGATTCTTTTGCAAGACCTTCAATAGATGGAACTTGAATAGCTGCTACTGCATTGCTAATTTCTTGTTTAGTTGCAATAGTATCAAGTGCAGGCAAATCAGTTTTTTTAACAAGACGATTTTGATAAGCATCTCTAAAAATAACATTTGTCACGTAATCTTCTGTGTGAATATCGCCTTTTCTAATATAAGTATTATTTTAAATCAAAGCTTTTGCGAAACCTTCTACATCTTTTTTAGTAGCATATGCTGTTTTAATACCGCTAACGTCCTTGGCAACAGCTGTAGAAAAAGAACCAAGGATTTTTAAGTTGTTTTACGGAAATGCTCATTATTATCTCCTTTAAGAAAATAAAATATTATTCAAATCGATTAGTTGTTTTATTATATTTTTTTACCATCATTAGTATAAATTTCAATGGATTTACTAGAATAAGATAGTTTAGATGTATAATCAAATAAAGAAATCTCGGAATTATTACAAGCACTAGCTTCTTAACCTTAGGACAGTTTTTAAAACTAAAACTACTATTTAAACCAGTTTTGTAATTATAGCTACCTAAACTTAATTCTTCTAATTCGCTACAATTTTTCAAAAAGCATTCATAGCGATTTTTAGTAACTAATGGTGCTGTAATCAAATTACTGCCATTAAAAGCTAAATTATTTATCGCAGTTGCACGAGCATAGATATGAATTGGCTTGATTTTTATTATCTTTATATTGATTTATTGCAACATCAGTTGCTGTCATATTATATTCCAAGTTTTGCTGCAAAAATTACCTAAAGCGCCTCTTAATTCTTTCTTCAGTAAAACCAACATTTAATACATTTGAAATTGCTACTAATGTTTCATCAGCAAATGTATTAACTTTAATTTTCTTTATTTCTTCTGCAAATAAATATAGCTTATTTTTGAGTTTGAATATTTTTACTAATAAGAGCATCGCCAATATAATATGTGTATTAAATTTTTAATTTCATTTTAATACATCTTCGATATGTTGCTCTGCCATCTTTAAACTTCTCCATTAATTTTCTTTAATTCATTAACAATTAATTGGAAATCATTTTTAGTCACGACTTCAGTTTTGACGGCTAAATTAGATATATCTGGCAATTCTGTTTTTTTAGCATAAGTAGATTCTACTTCAGTAGTCTTGGCTAATCCTTCAATGGACGGAACTTGAATATTTTTAATTGCTCCGATAACATCTTTACCAGATAAAAAGTATACTGTCTCTTCATCAACTGTGCTAGACTCAATCAATTGACTGAGTCTGTCATAGTTGATTAAGACAACCTTTTTAAGACTGTCATAAGTATAATCCTTTTTATATAATAAAATATTATAAATGACTTTCAGAATCTTCATGTGCAGGTTCAGGAGCTGCTTCATGTGATTCTTCTGTATTAACTGCTGGAGTTTCTGCATGAGTTTCTTCAGTAGTTGTAGCTGTAGATTCAGCTGGTGCTGGAGTTTCAGTATGTGTTTCTCCTGTAGAAGGAACTACAGGTTGTTCAGCATGAGTTTCTTCACCTGTTGCTGGTACAACTGGTGCAGCTTCATGAGTTTCTCCATTAGTTACAGGAGTTTCTGTATGTGTTTCTTCAGTAGTAGAAGGTTGAGCTGGAGTAGTTTCATGAGATTCAACTGGAGCTGTTTCATGTAGTGCCTTCAGCTGGTACTACAGGAGCTACTGGTTGAGTTTCTTCATGATGCTCTGGAGCTGGAGTTACTGTTTCATGATGTTCTTCTGTATGTGTTTCTTCAGTAGTAGAAGGCTGAGCTGGTGTAGCTTCATGAGTTTCAGGAGCTGGAGCTACAGGTTGTTCTGTATGAGTTTCGTCTTTAGGAGTAACAGGAGTTCCTTCATTTTTTTGTCTTCAGAAGGTTTTTCTGTTTCACCATCACGAGCTTTTTCATACATATCTTTCATGAAGTCGTCGTCAATAGTTTCATCATCTTCGTCTTCTTTTTTTGTCTTCAGAAGGTTTAGTATCTTCTTTCTTATCTTCTTTGCCAGTTTCTGGCTTAGCAGGTTCGTCTTTACCAGTTTCTGGTTTGGAAGGTTCTGGTTTAGCAGGCTCATCTTCTTTTTACCTGTGTTTTTCACCAGGAGTTACAGGAGTGTCTTCTTTTTACCATCTTCTGGTTTTAGGAGTTGGTGTAGGAGTTTCGTTTTTCTTTTTACCTGTATTTTTCACCAGGGGTTACTGGTGTTTCATTTTTCTTTCTTGCCAGTTTCTGTATTTTCTGTTGTACCAGGTTGTACAGTTGTGCCACCATTATTTGGTTTCACTTTTTCTTGTGGCCATAAAGCAGCTACATACAAACGAGTATATTCTTCGCCATTAACCATAAAGGAAATTTTTTTGTTCAATAGTAGCTTGAGGAATATTAACTGTAATTGTATTAGCTGGTTCAATTTCTTTTAATTCATTTTGTAGCCAAATTCAAGAAGGAAAGCTTCTTAATATTAGTCAAATCTTTAATAGAAATTTTTGAATTTTTTTGTTTTTTTGTTGTTTAGCTTTATCATAATAAACAACGATATTAGCTACAGTTTGACCTTTGTCGTCAACAGTAGTATCTGTTTTGTTGCCATTATTGTCAGCAGGAACATATTTGTAATTATCAAGGTTTACAACAGTACCTTCATCGTTGTCGTTAACTACAGGTTTAGTGTTGCCTTGATTTGTGGTAGTTGTGTTTTCTGGCATATTGTTACCATTTGGCAAGGTTGTATTATTATGGTCGTCTACTACGCTAGGTTTAGGGTTTACTCATATCAACTACTGTAGAGTTGTATTGTCTGGAACTTCTGGAGTTACATGAGGTTTAACTACTGCATTACCAGAGTTAGTAGAACCAGAATTATTCCCTTGCGCTCCTTTCTTGAGAATATCATTAGATGCTAAATTAGCCGCGTCAAGTAAATCTTTTAAATCCTTAATTTGAGCTTTATCAGTAGCACCCTCAAAGTAAACTAGATGCAAGGTCTTTAATACTAGCAATGGCTTTTAAGACGTTCTTCTTGAGTCATGCCACCATCGCCATATTCTGCTTGTACTTTTTTTACAAACAGCTTTTAGCTGTGGCACGATTAGCGTCTTTGTCGAGCATTGCTAAATCAAACCAAAGCCATCAAAATGTTATATAACAATTGAGCATACTCAACTGTTCTGTCATTTTGTGGCAAAAGTATTTGCTTTTGCTTCGATTAGTTCAGTAAAAACGCATCTAAATTTTTTTACTGTAGCATAGAACTTACGAAGCGGAGTTGTGTACAACTCAAGATTTTGCATAGTTCATATGCTCCTGTTATTAAAACAAAAAAATATTTGTTCTATAAACATATTACTTTATAGCTGAATAATAATCTAAATAAAATATTATTTTTTTAGCAAATGCATTGTAGAAACTTTGTGCATAACCAACACGTCCAACATGATTTACGACAGGAATTCCTTCACGACCATCACCATCTTGATATTCAAAGTTACCAGTAAAGCAACTTACAGCACCTTCAATCGTTTTGCCATTCATATTTTTGTGGTAAGGCTCCACTATGCGTTGTTTGTAATTCATATTTTACTGTTGCTAACTGAGCTTCTAAATCATAAGGTGATTTTCCAAGTTTAGCTGCGATTTGTTGCAATAATGCTTGTCTTGGTGCATCTGTCCATTGCACTAAACCAAAACCAGTACCTGGTGTTAATGCTCCACCACCGCCAGTTCCATATCCAGCGTCACTTTCAACTGCTCCAGTACTTAAACTAGATTCTTGTTGCATATTACCCATAATACCAGCGACGGCATTATCATCATATCCCATATCTTTAAAGAAATTCCAAATGCGTTGTGCAGTTGAATTACCTCTTAAACTTACAGGGGTCAAGAGATGCAATAGCTCCACCGCCGCTATAAGAACCACTACCGCCATCTTTATCAGCTCCATAAGCTCCATATTTGGCATCGTCACGTTTAAGACCTTCTTTACCAATACGAGAAGCTTTATCTTCAATTTTAGCATTTACTTGATAGCCTTTTTTAGATAATGCTAGAATATCTTCTTTTACTTTTTAATGGGTCATCAATTTTTAAAGCAGGATGAATATCAGCTACATTTAATCTTGGTCCAAATGGAGCGATACGAGCTGGCCTCACGAATCATCATGTAACGTCCTAATTGTCTATCCCATGCACGAACTAATACATAACCAGCCATTGTAAAATTACCTACAGTAGCGAATTGATTATCTTGCAATGGAACAGATTTAAAACCAGTAAGCTCCCATAGATTAGGATTTAATTTATGGTCATTAATAACTAATTCATCTGTATAATATTTTATTCGATTTGATGTGTTAACAATTTCTAAACCTAATGTATCTACTGTGCCAGATGGATTCATTTTCATCTGTGCTTGTTTTACCAGCCGCTAATGAAATTTGTCCATTTTCACGAAGAGCCATAGAGGAACCGTATTCTTCGTTAACGAATCCTTTTTCTGTTGTTCTACCAATATATTTAGATTTGTCTTTAATTTCATCTAATTTGGTATTAAAGCCTTGTGGCTCATCAGCTTCTAATGTTACATCAATAATAGATTTAGTATCATCAGAAACAGCATCGCCAACAGTTTGTGGCATTGTTTCTTTTGGCTGTTCTTGATTTGGCTGTTGTTCTTTAGTATCTGGATTATTTATTTTTTTATTTTTTTATCATCTACAGGTGTTTTTCTTAAACTCATTAAATTTTTCCTTTACATAATTGAACCACCAGCTGGTCTACAGCCTTCTTTATCTGAATATACATCTTGCTTAATTTCCATATTGGCACGAACGTCCATATTATAATTGCCAATATGTCGTGCAATAACAACACAAGTATTTTGTGATTCTTCAATTAATACTTTATCTTTAACAGATGGGAACCAGTCTGTGCCAGAACCATATAATCGAACGACTACATTTTCCTTATTTGTTTTATTTCCTTTACGGTCTAAGTATGTAATATCGACCATATTATTTTCTTCATGTGTATTAGTTACTTCTGCCACTAATGTAACTTTTTTTCATAGTTATTTTTTTAATTAATGGGTTAACTATATTTTGATTTAATGTATGTTTTATACTAGGCATATATTTCCTTTTTAAAAAAATAAAGAGCAGATAAAAAAAATATCTACTCTTTATTATATCATATTATTTTAACAATTTTAATAAAGATTCTTCGATATCTTGATGAAGACCTAGACCAGATGTGCCGTCCATATCTTCCATATCAAATTTTAATTTTTAATTTCTGGTGGGCGTTCTTCTTTTGCTTTGTTCGCCAATTTTATCTTTATTAATTTTATTTTCTGCTTCAGGATTTGTACTAATCATATCATCATTATCATCCCATTCTTTTTGGTTGAACAACTAATGGGAATCGACAAGATATAACCGTTTTATTATTTCCTAAATCTTTTTGAGTCAAAAAAATGACAGGATTTAAAGACTTATTGTCTTTAGCATCTAATTCTATTTCGTCATGGAATTCTTTAATCGCTTTTGCGAGTGCAGGTGCTGCTTTATCAACGCCATGAAGAATAAATGTATAGCCTGCACCAGCTACTGATTTATCGTCAGCAATACGTAATGCAGATTCAAGAGCAATAAACGAAGTTTTTGTTTCTTCATAATTTTCATATGGGTCAGAAGCATTTGCTGCTGGCATATTATTTTTGCTCTTCTAATTAATTCAAATAAAATATTCAATGCTTCTGGATTTAACATAGGAACATCTAAAATAATTTTTTTCCATCTTGTCGCGTTTCAACAATTTGTTTTGATATAAGCGTCTTGTCCATCAAAACGAACATTAGATGTTTTTACATATTTACCTTCATTAAGTCCAGGTGTTTCGTGAATAATTTTAAAGAAACCTTCTTTAATATATGGATTTAAACGAACATCTTTTTGAGATTAATCGATTACGTTTTAATTTATTATTAGCTAACCAATTTGTATCAGTATCCATATTAAAGTAATCATAAGATGCCTTAATAGATTCTGGGTCGTCATAATTAGCTCGTTGATTAATTTGCATTTGACGATAATCTGTTTTAGATAATGTTTTTTTGTTCGTTAGTTCCATTAGTAGAAGCCATGATACCTTTTACTTTATTAGCAAAAACGATTACCCGATTTATATTTATCATATTCATCAGTTGTTTTCCCTGCATTATCAATAGCTTGTTCAGTATCTTTATTGCCATTAGCTTCATACTTATCAGCTGTTTCTATAAGTTCTGGAGGAATTAAAAAATTCTTTTAATCCTTTTTGCGAAGGCATTATCTTTATCACCACTACCGAAATACAGTATTAATCGCTTCTTCTAATAAGCCTTGTTGATTACCTGTTCTGGAGCCATAGACCATACCTTTTTGTCCGTTGACGCCAGCTGTCCAAGGAAGTCCATATTTTTGCAATGGATACATTTGAACAACCTGTAGATTTTTAGCAAAACGATTAAAACGTATCATAGCAAATTCTGCGGCAAATAATATTTCACCTAAGAATGGAACTGCCTTTAATACAGTGCCTGCTATACCGAATGTTTTAAATACGTTACTAGCTGCTCGTTTAGCTATTTTAGATTTCATTTTTAAATTAGTTTTTCTAACAAAATTGAATTTTTAGCTAGAATTTCTTTTTGGCAGATGTAGCTTCTTTACCAAATTTTAAAAATCATCTTTTTATTTTTTTCAGCTTTACCAGAAAAAGTTTTTCATTCATATTATTTTTTGACCAATATTCTTTTGCTTGTGTTCTGACATTTTTAAAGCTGTCTTTTAACACACACATGCTATGAGTAGCAGCTACTGTAAACATAGCAATATTAGTTAAATTATGGAATATAGAATGAGTAGCACTTTCGAATTTATCATCTACCGTAACAATACATTCTGGAGAAATAACTGTCGTGAAGCCTTCTTGTGTAATCATATGAGATACTTCGGCAACGATAGCTTGTCCACGAATGCCATTTACTTCGTCATATACATAAATTCTATCTAGTGGATTAACAGATGGGTCACCGATTACAACCATATCACCAGTATACATTCTAGCAACGGCTTGTCGTAAACCAGATGCTGTCATACGCCATGCAATATCTTGGTTATTATTCACCATACCTTTTTCATCTTGAATATCGAAGATGTCAAACATTTTTAAGAAGTCTTCTACATATTCGTTATTAAATAATGAATTAGTAATGGTGCCAACATATGGAATCCCTTTTGTAATTAATCCTGTATCATATGTCATTGTTTTTTGAATATCTGGATAGATATCAATATCGGCATATAATGGACCAATTTTTTCTTGACTTACAGAATTAAAAGAACCACTGTTCTGATATAAGCCAACAGCTACTGTATGCATATCTTTTAGTTGATGTAGCCCAGCCATTTTGAATAATATCTTGATAGGAATTATAGATATGGAATTGTTGGAATGGTTTTCGTTTTTCTACGATAGTATTTGTATTTTTGTCTCTTGCATAATCATAGGCATAATAATATCGATTCATACCCATAAATACAGTTTGACGCAAACCGAAGTTTCTAATGCCAGCTAATGCATCTGGATTTAATGATTTAGCAATATGGATAACATCCCATGGAGAACGACCAAATACATCGAATGAAATTTGGATTTGTTGTCCATCAGCTACGATTTCTCCATCATTACTAATTTTATTAGGAGCCGTAACGGAGAAAATATTTTGACATGGTTCACCAGATTTAAAGATATCTGTAAAATCGGGGTTACCAAAATTGGTAATACCAAATGCATTTCTATCTATGTAGTCAGAAATAATAGGAATATGGCTACCTAATTTTTTAAGGAATCCGCCACGCTGAGTAAATAAGCCACGAACAATATTAATCGGAGATTCTGTATTAGCAAAAGCACCAATTAAATCATCTTGTCTTGGTAAATGGTAAGCTTCCATATCTTCTAAGATAGGATTAATTAATTCTTGTCCGTATCCAGAACACTCTAATACGACTTCATCTTCAGCAGATACTTCTGCAATAACACCATTAAAGACTGTCGGCATTAAATTCGGATTAGCCCCATAACCAAGTTTTACGGTTAATTTAGTTCCTGGTACTAATCGTAATGCTGGTTTCATGTCTTTAAATTTTTGCGTTCTCGCTCTTCTAGTTTCTTTTGTTCACTAGGAATCACGATAGGGGTTACGATATCAGCAAATGCATCCATTAAAGAAATGTCTGGGGTATTTGAATAGAAAGAATCATCACCAGTTAATAAGAATGAACCATAAAAATTACTCATCGTAATTTCTGCAACATCTACAGGATTGTCTTTAGAACGAGTTACGACAATAGAACCTAATGCATTATTGTTATAATAATTATCGTGTAAATGCCATTTCCCAACGTCGCGTCCTTCATCAATAAGCATCATATAGAATGTAGGGAATGCTCTAAGCATTCTACCTCTAGCATCATATACAATCATATCATGACAAGCATGAGAGGCATATGTCGTTACATTTTCAGCTGCTTCTATATATTTTTTTCATATATAGTATTAACTATCTTATTCACAATTTTTATCTTGTGATACACCCATCGTATTAATATCTTTAATACGTCCAACGCCAACTAATGCCATAATTGTTTTTCTAAATACCATAGCACTGGTTTCATTTGGATTTACAGTTTTACCTGGGATAACACAACCTTTTTTTGGTAAGAAGACAAAGCATTATATTCTTTCGCTTTTGATACGACTTAGTAATTTAGAATCGCCATCACAAGCTAGTTAATAAATTAGCTACAAAGATTTTACCAGAATCAATTTGGTATTCATTCTTTTTAAAGAACTCAATATTTTTTTAAGAGTTGTTCATCAACATTATCTGATACTCCAGATTTTTTTATATTGATGTTGAATATCGAGTTCCGTAACAGATGTTTTTCTTAACACATCAGAATTGATAGATGGATATACATACTCTTGTGTTAATCGAGCTAACTAATAAAATACTAAACGTAAATAAGCAATTGTAGCATATTTTTCCGTTTACAATACAATTTAATTTATATTGTTCAACTTCATCTTTATGTCTTCTGTAGTATGGGGTCAAGTACAAACATAGCACTGTTAATTTTTATTTTTATTATTATCAGAGCTTACATTTATATTTTGTTCTCCAGTAATGGCGTTAACTGTATCTTGGGGAATACATTTTAAATCTAAATGGACCAAATTCAAGACCATTTTCTACGCCTTCTGAAATAGTTAATGCTTCTTGTCTTTCAGACGCATCTTGAGACAAACCATTAATAACAGCAATAAAGTTTGGATTTGGTTTTCCAATCAGTAGCTTTTTGTTTACTAGAATATTCTTTATCGGCTGTTGCATTACAAGCGGCAGAGTAAATAATATCGCTAACAACAGATAAGAAATTATCGTTTATATTAATATATAATGCTTCGCATAATGCTCTTGTTGCATCAAATTCAAACCAATATTTTGTGTAGGCATAGATTTGTTCTTTTTAAAGATGTATGTTGAATCTTTAACCAATCTTTACCTTTTTCTAATAACTTTCCATCTTCATCTTTTTCGCTATTAATCACATCAGTTTTTAATGTAATTGGCGTGTTTTTCAAGATAATATAAAAAGTCGTTAGCCGCTGAAAGTGATTTGGTAATTTGTTCATTAACCCATTCACCTTCTGTAATTTTTTTCTGCCTTCTTTTTGAATTTCTGCTTGTACATGAGCAGAAGTTGTAGCGTCTTTATTATCTTGATTTTCTTGGCTTTCTTTTTAGGTTCTTTAGTTTTACCAAAAAATATCTTTAGCTTGTTTAATATCTGTAGGCTTTTGTGTTTCTAATTTATTGCTTTCAGTATTATGTTTTTCTAAAGAATTATTAGTATCGGCTTCAACAGGTTTTGTGTATTTATCTATTTTTAGATAATAAAGCGATGGCTTGTTCTTGCGTATATTTATTTTTTTAATTAAATAATCTATATCGTTTTGCTTAAAGAACTTACCGTTAGGAGCTTTGATTTTTGAGTCTGGGCCATTATCAGCTAGTGCTGCATCTGCTTTTTACGAGCAATATTAGATTTTAATTCTTTATCGTATTTTTCGTTCTAAGAAAATAGTTTTAATATCTTTACATACTTCCCAAGCATCAAGATTACTTTCTTGACCTTTTTGATGAGCAGCTTGTTTTTAAATTTTCATTAAGTTTTTTTAATGCAATTTTTAGAAGCTTCTTTCGCATCATTCATTTGACTTTGCTGTTCTTTAGCAACATCATTCATATTTTGAACAGATGTACCAAGACCGTCTTTAGCAATCAAATCAAATTGAGCTCCGATTCATCAGTAATGGTTTTGGTCACCATTTAATAAACCATCTGGCTTAATTAATTTAAGAATTGTTTCTCTTAATACTTGTGAATTTAATGGAGCAAGATATACAAAATAAAAATCTGGGTCAACATAAATTCTGTCATCTTGGAATAAATATCTAGTAAATTTAAATCCTAATTTTTCTAGTTCAGAAATTTTTAGGGAGTTCTAAATCTGGATATACTTCGACTTGTCCCATAACTTGTTTGAGCATTTCGAAGTTAGCCATATTAGTATCTTTATATTCATCTTGGAACCAAGAGTTTTCTTTCCAGCCAGAGTTAATACCTTCGATAGCAGACATGGCTTCACGTTGTCTTAATGTCTTATCTACAGATATAAATGTGATATTAATATCATACCAACCAGGGACGCCCTTTACTGTTTGTACATCAATACTATGTGGAATTACATCATTAATATCAATTAATTTTGTAAAGTCAGATTCTATTTTTTTAATGGATAACATGGAAGAATCATTCTATATTTCTTTTCATATAGATTAATGGTTCTTGATAAGCGAGATAAATAAGAAGCTGTTTCTTTGTTATTCGTTGTCATTTGTACATTAAATTGAATAGAATCTCCACTCATATATTGGCAACATGGACCAGAAGCATTTAATGTCGCAGTATTAGAAAAAAATTATTTTTGGAAAATAGTTTGGAAATTCGTTACGATTAAATCTGGTAAATTGACTTCTACGTATTTTTAATAAAGAATAATTAAAAAAATATTAGTAGCTTGTTGCCAATCATCGTCATTAGATGTTTCTAATTCACCCATATCAAAAATCTGTATATTTTTGGGTGGTATATCTATCTGCCGCAGATAATAAATTAGAACTTTGTGTTGTTGTATCTAATACAAAATCACTAACGCGTTTATAGCTATGGTTATCATCATCTACTAATTCGTATTTAGCTGTATACGCTACAGAGATAACATCATTATCATTTTTTTAAATAATTTTGATATTTATTTTTTTATCTAAATGAATATCTAATGATATGCGACATAACATAGTGTCATGTGTTTTTACTATCAGTAAATACCTGATTCGAAGAATAGGTTATATCTTTAATATCGCCTCTATTTTTAAAAATCAAGATTCATTAATGTATCTTTTAATTTAGGCAACAATTCTTTTTGATGGATTTTTCAAGTTTTTTTAGAATCTTCTTTTTAGTTAAAATAATGTCTGTATTAGCTTTTAGCATATTCTTTTTAGAGATTTATTCCATTCACTAGAAGCAGCTGCTTTTTGCAATGGCATCTCCTAATTCACCGATTCTACCAAGTTCATCCCATTGTTCTTTATTTTTGGTTTTAGATTTCTATCGACACCAAAAATATCTTCCACACGTTGGTCCATCATCATATCGAGATAATCTTCGTCTGCGATGTACATACGTAATGTAGAATTATGGAATTTCATTGGTTGTAAAATCGTATGATTTTTAAATGTTCTTTTTGTATATTGATATGAATTAAAGTCAAAGTTTTTTTAACAGATAATTCATTACCATTGATTAATGCACGTTGATAATAATATCTAAATACTTTCCAGTTGATAGAAGAACTAAAAATAGTTTCTATCTTTTTTTCAGAAATGCCGAGTGTAACCATTAAGTCAGTAATTTCTGGCATATAAGTATTATAGTCAAATTCAGTTAATATAATTTGTGCTTTTAATGCCCTAGGAATATCTTTTTAACTTTTTTTCAATATTAATACTATTAATCATAACAGCGTGAATATCGAATACATTATTTAATAGATTATTTTCTATCGGTAAATATGGAGTAAATTTAAATTGAGAAATTAAAGCTCTTAACCCATTCATATGATATAAGATTTTTTTCCCCATTAGGTAATTCATCTTGGTATGGGAAACCATTAATTCCTTTTATCCCCATAAAAAAATAAGCATCTAGTGTAATAACTCGTCTACCATCTTTATTGCTTTTTACCATTTGGTTTTTAGCACGCAATAATGGCATTGTTTCTCCAGATGATGTGGATTGCATCATAATACTTTCTGGAGGAATCATAAATAAGACATCACCCAATAATACTGTCCAGTCATTTAATAGGTATTTATCTTGACCAAGTAGTTGTTTTTGAATTCTATATCTGTCGTCTAATTCATCGAATACAGAATTAAATGCATCTACATATTTTTTTGGTCTTCAATATCATAGCCATTAGTAATATATGAATTTTTCAGTATTTGGTTCTGCAATGTTAGCTTCAGTATCACCAGGAGCTGTTAATAAATATTTGCCTGCATTAAACCATTTATTATCTGCTTGGAAATAAGCTGTGCCAGATAATGTATGCATATCTAATCCAATATTAGCTACACCAGTTACTGGACTTTTTCAGATTCAAAATTATTATTAACGATTTGAATTAGTGGTTTAACAGAATTATCATCTTTAAATTTATTTAATGTTTCTCGTACTTGAGATTCTGTGCCTAGATTTTGAAAAATATCCAATAAATAATTTGCTTGGATTAATATTAACATTTCTTGCTTTATCATTTTTAAAAATTAAAAAGCTGTTTCTTTTTAATATATTTATCAAAAATCTGCTGGGACTATATTGACAATCATTTTTAAAGCATTTAAAAAAATCTTGTGAGATATGCAATAATGCTTTATTTAATTTATCAATTTGAGAAAAAAATCAATAGCCGAATCTTTATCATTTTTCGTTAGAGATTTGATTAATTTTTCCCTAATTGACTTTTTATCAACAAATACATAAAGAACGCCATTATTTTTTTATTAATGAGTTCTTCTAATCGTTTTTCAGCATTTACATTTTTGTTGTACATCGCCAGTTTTTAAAAAGATATTTATAGGTCCCATCTTTTTAATTTTTCTAGCTTCTCTATCTTGTCCATTAATTTTAATAGTTTTTTTGTATCATTATTAGCATGAATATGGTCTACTGCCCAAATACTTGTAGATGGAACATTAAGTCCATTAATAACAAATTTAATATATTTATTTTTTTAATATATGTATTAGGTGATACTTTTAGTTTGATTTAAAATATCTTTTTATATTCTTCGAAAGCATCTTGATTAGCTTTTGATGCCAGATTTTTCATAGATGGCATCAATAGAGCATATTAATGTTCTGCCATCAAGCACGCCAGATTCTCGAATATCTTCTGTAAATTCTGGTTTAATTTCTAAGAATAAACCATGTTGTCCAGCGTCATATTTTTGTTTCTGCTTTAAATACAGGAGGAGTATCCGCACAAAATGCTGTTCGTCTAGCACTTGCATCTTCATCGGTAGTTCCATTTATTTTTTGTCTAGTATTTTTAGGTATTCAGTATCGACTGCACCTAAATAAAAAAATCTCCCATTTCTGGAAGTAAAAAGCTATCGTCATTAATTATATCTCTCGTTTTAGATATAGCGTCAAGCTTTTCTTGTATTTTATCATCAATTTCAGGAGTTAGCGTTTCTTCTTTTGAAATTGCTAAAAGCGTCTTTAGTTTCTTCGCTCATATAATTCCTTTTTATGTATATCAAAATAATTATTTTGTTTTTTTATTTAATCACATTATATATTACCATAAAATGCAGAAAAAGAGAAGCTCAGATAAGAACTTCTCTTTTTTTATATTAAATTAAAAAGATGATAAAAGCTTGGTTTACCATACTATTTAATTGACTATTAGTCATACGATTATCATTTCTATTAAATGATGTATTAATGTTTACATTTTTACCACCATTCATAGAATTAGCGATAGCCGCAGGGATTAATTGTTGAGATATATCTTGTCCACCAGGAGTATTAGCATTGATATTAATAATATAACCTTTTTAGGAGCACCTTGAAGAACAGGTAAAGACGTATCAGATAACTTAGGAATTTGAGATATAGAATATCCTTGGTCAGCATTACGTGCATCTTGTGCTTGGTCAGTTGCTGGAGCTGGCATTCGTTTAACTATATTGCTGTTATAACCAGATAACATAATACCAGCAGCGGCACCTAAAAGCAATTTTGCTAAATGAACCACCTGTAGGCAATTTAGGTTTTTTTCATCCATTAATATACGTTTAGCTTTACCAGCTACATCATCAAATACTTTTTTTGTCCTAGTTCTTGAGCATCATCTTGTTGTTGTGCAATAGCCTGGCCAGCTCTATTTTCAGCACCAGCTTTTTGCATACGAGCTACTGTTGCTTTATTATCAGAAACAGCTTTACTTTCTGCACCAAGTTCTGCTTTAGCTTGTGCTTCATCTTGTGTATTAGAATTTAATACGTTCATAGATTCTATTGGATTCAATATGCCTCTATGTCGTTTTTCTAATCCATTGACATAAGCTGCTACTGCATTGGCATTAATATTTCTAGCCCTATATCTAGTATTAGCTTTTGTATATTTAGTATCACCAGTTTGAATTTCATCAAATGTAGAAGATGCATCTCTTAGTCTACCAGATGGAGAATTCTCAGCATATAATTCATCAGATTTAGCTACGCCACCTTCAACTTTATAGTGAGTACGTTGAGCTACTTCATCTGTATTTCTACCTATACCATAATTAATGCCAGTAGATTCTGTTTGCATTAAACCAGCTACTAATGTTTTAGCAATATTATGAACATGGTCTCCTTCAGCTTCGAATAATTTAGAACCAATTAATTCTTTAGAGACTTTACCACGCATAGCTTCATCGCTAAGCATATTTACAATAGCATCATAAAGAATGGCTGCTTTCTTTTCTACATCTTTTTGAGTTTTTTTGCATTGACTACGTCAAATGCTTTTTTAGAAAAATCATCAAAAGTAGCTAATGCGGAATAATCAAAAGAAGTACCCAAACCAGATTTAGGAGTTAATGTTGCTGTTTCTGGAATATTACGAATGGCAGCTAATGCTGTAGCAAATTTTTTATCTTTTGTCGCAATTGGAGCATACGTTAATTGGTCAGTGAAATCACGACCAGCTCTTACGTCAAATATACCAGCGTCTAAACCACCTACACCAGCTGCGATACTTGCCATTTTAGTATCGTCAGTTGCCATAAATTTTTTGCCTTTGCTACCATATTTAACTTCTTCACGAATATCTTCTAATGTTTTATCGTGGAAATGTTCTCTGCCTTTGCCTTCGAGCATAGATTCTACCTGATGTTTATTCCAGATATCTGAGTCATCCATAACAGCAGATACATTTTCCATTTTATTTAATTGTTCAAATGCGGCTTGAGAAATAGCTAATCGTTTTGTTTCACCATTTACTGTAATAGTAGCCATAGATTTCTTAATAGAATTTGCGATTTGGTCAGTATCATAGTCACCGCCCATAGCACCCATAGTTACTTTATCTATAGATAGCTCTCCGCCTTTTAATGTGTCATCAATAAATGTATATGCATTAGAGAAAGAATCTGGACGTTGAGCTGGATAACGAATTGCTTGACTAGCAGTACCATGATGTTTCATGTGGCCAATCATTTCATCGATAGCACCTTTAGCATTTTTCTTGCCAAGAATATCTTCTAATTCTTTTCCATATAAAGCTCTTGCATCTTTTTCAGAAATACCAATGATGCCAGGTCTAACTCTTGATTCTGTTAAATCAGATACTTTGAAGTTACCAATAAAATGTTTATCACTATTAATAATTCTTCGTTCTTCAATAGCAGTAGAAATCATACCTTTTTGTATTAGCAGATTCAAGTTGATGCATGAATCCACCTTTTTTTGTTACTTGGTTTGCCAATAGTTGTAGTAGCTTCGTCTGATTTTTTTCAACTAAATTTTCTTCTGTAACATCTGGATTTACACCATATTTACTAGCTTCATTTAATGCCGATTTAATTTTATTATCTGCATCTGACATTAATTGGTTGCCGTATCTATCTTCAGCACCAGGGATTCTATAACCTAATGCTAAATATCTACCAGTACCTTTAGCATCTTTAGCTCTTGTTTTAATATCGCCTATTGTTTCGCCAAGGTCAATAACTTTAGAACTACTACTAGATAAAAAAATTGTTTCTTTTCACCTTCAGATAATTTACTAAAAATCTTCTAAGGAAGTAATTCCTATGCCTTGTGTATCAGCAAATCGTTTAACTTCTTCTTCAGTTAATTCACCAGCACTAATAGCAGTCGCAATATTATTTGTATTAAACTGATGACTTTGTGCTATTTTATCTGCCGTAATATGTTCGAAGCCAGCATTTTTTAGTTTATTAGCAATTTTTTCTACTCGGTCTTTAGATAAATTATATTTTTCTCTAAATTCACTTTCGATACTATCGTTCCAAAATGAAATTGCCGTCAGTCATAATAGCCGTTTCGCCTGTCGTATAAGAAAGACTATCATTAAAAATGTTTTCGTCTAGCGTCAAAAAAATATCTTTAGTATTTGTTTCTGGAAGTAATGCTGCATTAGTTTCACCTAATGCTTTTTAACAGCTGTGAGTTCATCTTCTGAGAAATTTTTCATAGTTGATTTAGTAAAGATATTATGGTCTAGCATGATATCTTTTATAAATTGTTTTATCGACGCTCATACGTTCTTGACGGAATCTTCTATATTGATATTGAATATGATGGATTTCGCCATTAATTTCTACTTTTTTTGAGTAGTCATTCTTTCTAAACGATTAGCAAATTTTTTTCTAATTTCTCTGGCTTGACTAATTTAACGTGGTCAGTTAATACTTTAGAACCATCTACAATAGTGCCTTCAAAAATATCTATCAAGATGACGTTTAATATTTTCTGGAGATACACCCATATGAGATAAGTTAGAAGATATACGTTCAGCAACGTCAATACCAGCTTCCATATGTTTTGCACGACCAGCACGACCGTTAGATAATGCTAAAAAGTCTTCAGACAAACCTTGTGCACCAAAAGCACTTTTTAATACTTTTGATGGAAGCATACGTTCATCCATAGCGGCTGTCGTTACTTCTTGTAGACTACCAAAACCAGATTGTTGCAATGCGTTATCTATTAATTCTTTATAGTTAGCATTAGGGTTAGCTTCTTTAATTAATGATTTCCATAAACCATTTCGATTGGCATTTCTAGCCAAATCAAAAGAAATAGATTCACCTTTTAAGTTACTTAAATTGACTGCATCTAAGAATATTCCGATACGAGGGTCAATTTGTCCCATGCCAGCTTGCAATACACGAGCTGCACCTTTTTCGCCACCTGTTTCGACTTTCAATACGTTTCTTGAAGTAACTGGAGTTAATTCTAATTGTTCTCTAATACCATACTTTCGTAAGATATCGCCAACAGATTCTTTAATAGGTGAAGAGTCTGGTAAACTAAAGTTATCTTTATATTCTTGTAAAATAGCTTCAATTTTAGCTTGTTTAACTTTTCTACCGCTTTGCATGTAAGAAATAGTAGCCAAATTATGTTCTGCTACTTCATGAATCGTTTCGCCAGAATAACCTTTTTAGAACAATAGCATTGCTACCAGGTTCTAATAATGTGCCTTCGCCCTGTTTAAAAAATAACTCTACCATTTTCAAAAAGAAATTTGTGGAGCCAATCCTTGCATAGCGAATAATTTTCTAGTTGACTCTTCTGTTGTGGCAAGTTTACTAGTATCGATTCTTTTAATACGGCTTGCTTGGTCCATACCAGCATCTAATGCTTCTGGCATTAATATGGATTGACCATCATATGTAGATAAACTACTAAATCATGTTTTTTTACATATTCAGGTGTATCTGGATTTGCTTCTAAATATGGTTTTACAATAGCATCAATTGTGTCAGTAGAAATATCGTAATTATAACCACCAAGAGTATCAACTAAGTCTTGACCTGTTTCTTCTTTAATCGCTTTAAAAGCTCTTAATTGTGCTTCTGTCGTAATAGAATTATCTGCTTTTAATAGTAAGGTTAGGATGATACTTTTTTAGCACGATTCACAGCAGATTTATCGATGTATAAGCCTTCTTCTAATTGTCGTTCAATACCACGAGCACCAGTACCAACACCACCAAATGCTGCGAATGTAGTATTCATAGTACCAGCTAAAACCATGTTTTACAGATTTGCCATGGAATTCTGCATCATTATATACTTCGACTAATTTTTTTATTTGCGTCAGGTACATGTTCAGCAAAAATCTTTTTTTCCAGAATTCTTCTGTTTCGGCAATTACTTTTTGCATCATTACTACTAACAGTTTGTCCTTTTTCATTAGCTTCTTTCATAGTAGCAATTAAATGACTATATTTTTTTTCTAATGGAGTATTAGGGTCATTTAATTCTTCGATAGATAATTTTTGATGAGTGTCATCATTTTTATATATGAAAGCCAAGTTCTCTGGCATGGTTTTTAAATACACTGACAGACAAACTATCTGTTGCTTCACGAGCTGTACCTAATGTAGCAATAGAGTCAGTATCCATATATCTTTTAGAATACGATAAGATAGAACCAATAGGATTATCTTTTTCTGGGGCATAAATTTTATCTGTTAATTTATCGCCAACAGATTCAATGCCTTGAATATAGTTATTAACTAAATCAAGTTTATCAGGTACCATTTTTCTAGCACTTTTTATCCCATTTTTCGATAACACCATATCGTAATTGAGTAGCATATTTAGTACCATTAATACTTGTATATAAACCACCATGTAAATCATTAGTTAATACACCTAATGGTAATTTTTGACCATCTATTAAAAATAGCGTCTTCGCCAATGATTACTTCTCTGCCATTTTTTAATAGCAGATTTAATATTTTTAAAGCGAAATCTTTAACGGCAGTTTGATGTCTGTCTTTTATGCCATTAAAGATTTTTACCAGAATCTTGTAATTGGTCTTCATTCACATCAACAGTTTGTTCAATAATTCTATTTAATTTATTAGCAAAATTTAGTATTATTGCTGTTAATATCATCCATAGTAAATGGCGTTTGAGAGCCAACCATACTAATAACATTTTTTTACATCATCTAATGATTCATATCCATAGAAAGAATCTATAGCGTGAACATTCATATCAGTAGATGTTGTTTTTATCCAAGATGGTGTATGTTCAATATTATCTTTTACATATTGTGAAAAACCCTCATTTAACTTTTCAATAGATGTAATGTCATCCATCCAACTAATATCAGAAATTTGTCCTGTTTTATGTAGATGTTTAATAACACCTTTGCCATAATATAATGCTTGTCGTGGGTCATCTAATGATTTTAATGTAGGGTCAATAGCAGACATTTTAGAAGTTAAATTAACACCATTAGTGCCAACAACTAATTCAGCATCATTTGCTGCGTTGCCCCATCCAGCCATAGAAAAATGAGCACGAGAATAAGCTTCGTTATTACGTAAACCAATACCAGTAATACCAACGCCTTCTTTATTAGGAGTGCCATTTATAACAGTTTCCATCCATGTTTTATATTGTGTGGCTGCTCTTTTATAGCCTTCATTAGAAAAAGTTTTGCCATCAAAACCAGGTACTGTTTCTTTTAATGTATCAATCATATAATTTTGAGCATCTTGTGTTTTCCAAGCCTGTTCTACCATATGATGATAAGAATCTATAGTTGTGGAATAGGCATCTGCATCACCATTAAATTTGAAACCAAATTTTTTAGCATATATAGATTCTCTAAAATTCGGGTCTTTAGATGCTTCGAACATAGCATTATCAATTCGCATAGCTTCTTTAAATATTGCCTTTTCAGAAGCACCAGCACCCTAAATTCTTGATGGCTTGTTTACGCAAATCTTTTACATGCCATTGTAAACGGATAGCATCTTTTTAAATCATAATTTCTAAATTTTCTAGCAGAAGAGCCAAGATAAGCTCGTTGTGTTTCTGCTAAAATAGTATCTGCTGTAGCATCAACTACCATGCCACTTTGTCTTGTATAGCCAAGACTATGTAATGTTTCAGGAGCTGCGCCAGAAGTATCTAATTTAGTGCCGTTAAATACACCTACGTAACTAGCATTTTTACCGAATGTTTTTGTTAATTCATCTGCGGAACCAATTAGGAAGTGAGTATTATTGCCGGCACCAGTTTTTACACCTGTTGCTTGCATAGCAACACGATATATTTTTTCGCCTTTTAATACCAGGCATAGTATATTTAAAGTCTTTGATTTGTTCTTCGGTTAATTCATCTATGCCAGTAACTGTATAAGCGGCTCTACTTTTTAATCCGAACGTATCAAAACTAGAAGCTCTTGTTTTATAGCCATCTTTAGTGTCAATACGAACACCACGGATACCGACTTCGCCACTAATGGCATCTTTAGTAGCATACCCAACACGAGATGATTTAACACCCATAGCGTTATTAATAACGAATGTATCATTTACTTTAATAACTGGTTTGCTAATTGTTGTATGGTTTTTAGCTGCATTGACACGTGATTCATGTGTAAGTGGGGATACAACCATTTGACCAAGTGTTTGAATATCATCAAAAGCCAAATGGGCTGCATTACCAGATACCAAACCAGTTTTTAATTCATTAGCAATTTTAAATGCTTCTTGTTGTCTATAAGAAACACCTGCTTTAGTTAATCTATCTTCAAATGCAGAAAATAATTTTTCATCACCATTAAAGAATACATTCTTATAGAATTCTTTTGGGTTTTAATATTATTTCTAACTACATCATAGATATCTAAATTATTATCTACACTTGCATAATAGGATGCTTCTGTTTCAAATAATTTTTTTGAGCTTCTGGAGATAAACGATGGTCTTGTGATAATGTCATCATGACATTAGAGTCAAAAGTTAATCCCATTATAGGATGTGATAATTGTATTAGATGTTCTAACGGCATGCATGTCTTCATAAATTTTACCGAAGACTTTTGGCATTTTTACGCCATTTACATTAATTAAATCACTAAATTGTTCATCGCCAAGTGTTTTTAATTTATGTAAGCCACCGATAACATCATCATAGGTATATCCTTTTACGTCATGAATAGATGGGAAGCTAGTATATTGATGAAAACCATTTTCTCCTAAAGCGATAGTTGCTTTATTAGTTAAAGCAAGACGGTCCATTAATGCTTGTTCAGTTCTAGTTAATGGTTTCCCGTCTTTAAATTTTTGAGCAATAGGCATTATACGTTTATATTGTTCTTGGTTAATACCTAAAATAGTTGATTGTGGACCTGTTTTACCAAAATGTAATGATGGAGTATCTGTATCCAAATCACCTACATGAGCCATACCAGATGCGTATTCTGTTAAGATACCATTTTCTGGTAAACCAAATGGATTATTTAAAGGCAATGTTTCTGTATCATAAATAAGAGTTCTGCCATCTTTTTGAATCCGAGACCAAGCACTTGCTTGTTGTAACGCAGTAGAGGATGCACCATCACTATAGCTTAAATTATAGATTGGTCCAGACACAGAGGTATTTCTTGGGCTAAATGCAATAGCATTAGCAATTTTTCTCCTCGTGCTTTTATTATGTTCAAACATATTAGTAAGTGTTTCGTCACCAAATGTTTTTGTTTTTTTGTAGGAGAAAAATTAAGCCATCTCTCATTCCATAAACAGGGGCGTCCAATACTTTTTACGAAAGATTGAGTGGCAAGTACATCATTAATTTTTTTAGTTAATTTTTGTGTTTTTATTTGATTTGTACTTTTTATCTTTTTTTGTCGTTTAAAAATATCAATAGCTTCGTACACATGTTCTTGCATACTCTTAGTAATATGCTTAGTACGAATTACATTCATATTGATAATATTGTTATTATCTTTTTAGCCATTTATAATTAAATCCTCAGAAGATTAATTTTTCGTTTTATTCTAATTTACATATTACTCTAAATAATAAGGACTAGACATGTTTTTTTGTCTAGTCCTTATATTGTTACTAATTAGTTTGAGGGTTCTTTTTTTAAGCTCTTCAGCTTTTTAACGTATCTTTAATTTTTTTGCATATCTTTATCTTTTTGTCCAAGAATCTATTTTTTTGCTTCGATAGTACTTTTGTTACCAATACCATCATAGACTTTTTATGTCTACATTTTTTTAATCCTTGGCCTTTTTAATATGTATGTAAGATTTTTCTACAGTACTACTATTTTCAGAATAATCACTATATTGTAAATCGTCGCCAAATAAATTAGCAGAAGGTGTATCTAATGCAGATTCATATAAACCAAAATCAGATAATGTAGCACCTTCATTTTTAATTGTTTTCGCTTCGATACCTTGCATATCTACGTCTGGTCGCCAACCTGCCCAAGTAGCATCAGGTAATTTATGTTTAGTAAAAATATTCTTCATTGGTTTCTTCTTTGTCTAAATCCATTTTCCAAGCCATTTGTAATGCTTTTTCTTAGTTGTGGAGAAACTGTATCTAATATTTTTTTACGTTTATCTTTATCACGCTCTTTCACAAATTCCATAAAAAATTCTCTATCATTTTGTGGTAGAGCAGAAACGATTTCGCCCCAAGAAGAATCTTCAGTTAATCCAAACATAGTGGAGTTCATAGCTTTGCGATATAGCATAGCTGTTCTTCCCCATTCTCCTACGTTTTTCAATTACTTTATTTTCTTCTACAGCATTTTTGTTTATTTAATAATTTTAAATAGGCTTTCTGTAATGGTTGGTTTCTTGAATTTCTTTTTTTAATCTATCTTTAAGCGATTGATAATATTCTTGTTTCTTCTTAGCTTTGTCATCAGATTCTTTTGATTCTTCAATATATTTTTCTACATCGAAGCCTTCTTCATCTTTAGCACGTTTCGCTGCTTCTTCATAAAGACCTTTATATTTTAGATAGGTTAATCTATCAAAATAGTCTTCCATAGCCCAGCGTCTTTTAGTGCGTTCTGGCTTCCATTCTTCATTACCACGAACAGTACGAATAGCTTCTGCAAACATAACACCAGCAACTGCACCAGCTGCTTTGCCATATTTACTTTCAGCACCAAAGAATTTAGCTAATTTCCAACCCTAAGTCGCCACCTTCAAATCCTTGTTCTAAAAAGTTATTGCCACCAGTTAATACGTGAGCACCAACAGCAAAATTAGAACCTAGCATACCCATTTTGTGAGCTAATTCATGTTTACCTAATACATAAGGAATCGCTGCGGATACTAAATAAGAACGATTAGTTAACATTAAACCATGCCAAGGTGTTACGTTTGAACCACCTGTTTTTTTCTAATTTTGCTTTGAGCAAAACGTTGAATTGCTGTATTTACTAAACTTCTTTCGTGAATAGCACGTTCAACAGCAGGCATTAAGAATGTATCGATGGGGTGTTCCCATGATTGATAAGAAGTACCATATACTTCTTCAGCACGATATGCTTCATATGGGTCTCTAACACGTAACCATTGGTCAGATAAAATAGGAATATCAGCATGAGCTAATACTTCAGATAAGCCAGCCATTGTTCTTTGAGCTAATCCGAAACGAGCGAATAAAACCAGCGGCAGTTGTGTCGCCTTTACGTTTTTCAGCATCGCCATTTTCTTCCATAATAGTAGAAAGAGATTCGCCATTGATAAATACAGCTGCATTAGTTGATTGCACTGAATCTTTATTTTTTTGATATGCTTCATTAGAATCAGTAGCAATAGTAACAGTATCACCTACATGAATATACTTACTAAGTACATCTTGCATAGTTTCATTTTCATTACCTTTACTTTAACGCCAGCTAATTTATAAATCGTATTGCCAGACCTAAAAACGCCCGTAACCCATAATTTCAGATATAATTATATTTTGGTAATCTACATTTTTCCTAATACTTGGTAATCATAGAAGTCATGTTTTTGCCTTGTTGAGCACGACGCTCTTTAATGGCTTTCATTTCTTCTTTTAATTTAGGGGTCAGTTACAGTTTTTAGTTGCTATTTCTTTCCATATTTTATATTCGGAAGAGTTAGGAGCAATGTCTGCTAAAAATTTTAAATCTATCAAAAAGCACCATATTTATCTCCAAATTGGTCTGGGATGCAATTCATTCAATGCTTCATAACCTGCCCCAGGTAATCTAGCTTCGCACGAGCAATACTCGTAAACGGGTCACCAAATCTAAAATTTTCTGGAAGCCATTCTGGCATATTATTCATTAATGGATTAATCATTTTATGTCGTCTAAAAATCAGGAATAAAACGACGAATAATTTCCATTGTACTACCACCAAAACCACCGAGATTTTTCATCCCAGAATTTTCTGGAGAATGATTCCATATTTTGAGAAGTAGCGATTCGTTGTCCATAATCAGAACCAAAATCTAAAGTAGCACCAGCCATATAGCCATAGATACCAGTAATAAGTCGAGTTGATTTAGCTAAATCTTGTACGAGTTCATCGCCTTTTTTTAGCGTTAATTAAATCAACTATTTGGTCTAGGGTCATTTATTAAATCAAGAGATTTAGAAGGAGAATAATTTCTTAATTTATCTTTTTACAAGTACACTTTCAGATGCATCAAATTTTTTTCATCATCTGTATCCATACTATTTAATGATTTTGTTCTTGCGTCTATTTCTTTTGCTTTATTTTTGAATACGAGTAATTCTATCTATACCAGTTTCTTTTTGTAGTTATATTAGAAGCAATATCAGCAATTTGACTTTTTAAAAGCTATTTATTAGGCCCTTATTAGAAGACGCCATAGATTCCATTTTTTTAATTCATCATACCAATTTAATGAGTCTATTTTTTTGCCTCTGGGTTATTTATTTGTATGCCTAATGTTGTGCCATCACCTGTTACAATAGCATTATTTTTTTAATACTTGCTGGCCATAATCTTTTGTTCGAATTTGTTCTTTATTATTGGTATACATTTTAACTAATGGACCATTGCCATTAGTTCTATCTAATGTTTCATGAATATCTGTATAGACATTCATAAGCTCGCCATTTTGAATATTATACGAAGTTAATTTTGTATTTCTATCGGCTTTAGAGTATTTAACTTGACGCATAATATCTGCACCGCCAGTTTTAGTAACAAGTACAGATTTTTGGCTATCATCAGCACCTTCAGCTTTTAATTTAGCGTACATTAATGCTTTTTAAATCAATACCATTTCGCAATCTATCAGGTTGCATTTCTTTAACTGGTTTAATAATTTCACCAATTGTTGGATTTAAGATAGCTCCCCAAGGAGTGCCATCTGCGAATAATTTACCAGATACAGGATATGGTCTATCATCTTTATGCATTTCTTCTAGCCAATAAGGATTAGCTAAATAATTTAAAAGTAGAAAAATGGATGCGTTAATGTAGGCATTAATGAATGAGCCCATTTATTATCATTAGAACCATATAATGATTTATCATAATAATCAGAAGCCATTCGTCTCGTAATCGTTGGAGACCAGTATTGAATAGCACCACCACGAGCTTCATTAACGCCACCGAAAGTCCACCAAGGTGCATTACGAACAGCAGTATATCCATTAGCATAATAATCAGTTAATTCTTCTGCATTATAGAATTTACCACCATCGCCCCAATATCTCATAATTGGGTTGATTTCATATTGTTTTTTGAAGAAATCTGTAGCACCTATAGTATCCATTACACGTCTTGCGTTAACATCTATATTAGCAACGCCAGACGCAAATGCTGCTGATGGAGCTAAACCTGTGTGGTCTTCTATTTCATCATCAAGATACTCTAATTGATTATAGGCAATAGCTGCTGGAAGAATACGTTTAAAAGCAATACCTTTTAATAATCCACCAGCACTATAAGCAGATTGAGAAGATAAACCAAGTCCTACATATTCACCGACTTCATTCAAACGATGTAACATATAGTAACCCATTTGCGTAGCGGCTGTTACGTCTTGCATATTATTTCTACCAGCGGCAAATTGTGTAAAGTTTTTCTTTAACGCATTCATGCCACCTTGCAAATCGCCTCTCATTAAGCTTTTAGCGACATCTACAGGAGTCCATGTTTTATGTAAGAAACCAAATGGATTTTCCCTATCGGTCATAATATGCAAAGTGGGTGTATGCACTTCATCTGTATATGATGTGTATTTATTGACAACTCGTTGAGCATATTGACCAATTTGACTATAATCTTCAGAGTTTAAAATTTTCATCAACAGAAAAATGCCTTATTTAAAAACAGAATCATTACTTTTTAATAGCATTTTCAATAGTACTATAGGCAATAATATCTTGAGCGTTTTCAGATAATTTACCAGTTAAGTCTTTCGTAAGTAATCCATTTTCTTTTAATTCGTGAGTAATTAATTGATTTACTTTTTCCTGATAAATTATTAAATTCATTAGAGCCTATAGTTTTTTTCTGGGTCAGCTAAATCACGGAGATTTAATGTTATGTTAGCTGTACTATCTATGGCTTTACGACCAGAATAATTATAGGCCATTTTATTATTGCCCATAGTTTTTGCAATATCTTCTGCTATAGGATTATAGGCATCTGGATTATTAGCAAGTTCAACAGATAGAGCATGCAAGGCTTCACGTTTTTGGTTTTACATTTTGTATTCTATCAATATCTAATAATTTATTAATATTAGAATTGCCAGTAGCAGCTAATTGTTCTTTATCTGCTAAAGAGAATTGCGAATACGTATGTTCATGTAAATATTTTCTAAGAGCATCTGCTTTTTCAAAAATATAATTCAGGAGCATCTTCTACATTGGTATTAAAAAGATATGCTGTTTGATTTTTTTAATATAATCTGGATTGCCTTGCGTTCTTATTTTTATTAAAAAAATAGCAGCAAAAAACCTTGTCGTTGATTTTCTTTGTCTTGACCGAAATCAAAAAAATCTTAACAATCGATTGTCTTGAGTTTTTAGTTAATGTATTGCCAGCCATAGCTTGCATAACATTAGCTTCACGACCATAACGACCAGAAACAATATTATAATTAGTAGTTAATTCGTGATTATATACTAATTGACCTTCATCATTAGCCACATAGGCTTTTGCCATTAATATATTTAACGTCATGTTTTAAATGACCAGTGCTAGTACCACCAACAATATTTTTCTAATCCATAAGATAATGTGCCAGAGCCTATAGTGAAATCCATATCTTTGCCGATATTTCTTTCCATATAGCCACGGACATTCATGATTTTACCAGGAAGAGAATTAGCTACAAAAATCGCCAACTTCATAACCTAATCCACGTAAATCTGCATTAGAATATACATTACCGCTTTTATCATACTTAAAAAGTATTTGAGAATTTCATACCCATAAGCATTTTACGTTCTTCTTCTGGAAGAGACTGCATATGTTTTTGCAATAATTCACGCAAATCTACATTTTGATAAGTAATGTTACCTAGTTCATCTTCAGCAGTTTTAATAGCATATTGTGTATTGCCAAATAATTCAGGTTTATTAATAAAATCACCAACAGATACTTCACTTTTTTTAGCTTGGCCCCATTTATCATTTAATTGATAAGTGCCACTTTTTAATCTTGCTTCTTCATTTCGTTGTTTAATGGCTCTAGCTGTTTGTTGATTTTTATATGTTTCATCATTAATTTTTTTGAAGATAATTACTTCTAGCATCAACCATGGCTTTGTGTTGCTCAGAAGTTAATTTGTGTTTTTTTCTAATTCAGATAAGAATTTTTTTCATCTTCATCTTTTTGGTATAGTATGAAGACGATTCTTTCTCATTAAATTATTAATGTGATTAAAATTGATTTCTTTCAAGATGCTTATAATTTTTCTAATGTTTCAGCAGCTGCATCTTGTGTTGCTTTTAATACCGAAATCAATAGGAGCCATTTGCGTAGCGGTATTACGTAAACCAATAGCATCAGCAATAGAATGAGCAACTGTATTATTGCCACCATCATGTACGCTAATTTTTTTCTAAAGGAGTTTTGAAACCTCTTTTAAAAAGCTTTCACGTTGTTTTTAAATCTTTATATGTTAAATCAAATATATCTTTTGAATGAACATTATTTTCTAATAGCTGCACGACCAGCAGTAAATTTAGTAGCTAATTTTGATGCTCGTGCAGAATTACTTAATAATCGTTTACCGCCTTTAAAGGCAAGAGCTGTAGCTATGCCAATACCTAATGTGGTTAACGATTTTCGTTTCCACTCATTGGCTTGTTCTTCTCTAGTTCTTTTCTTTTGTAATTCTTGTATTTTACCTAAATCTTCAAAGTATCCCATATGTATTTCCTATTAATACCCAGGGCGTAATGCTGGAGACATAGTATCTACATCACTTTGTTCTAATCCATCAATGCCATTTGCCAATACATTATCGTTAGCAAATTCTGGGAATTTCTTTAAAAATTCTTCCCGTTCTTTTTAATTTGTCAGGGGTTAATTTATTGTTCTTGTCACCACCACGAATTGTTGTTTGCGGTTTTTCTTCTTGTTCTTTTTAGTTGTTCTTTTTGTTGTTGTTCTAATGCTAATTTTTCTAAGAACTTATCATATTTCTCTATTTTAATTCCTGTAAATGAGATAGTATCCATTCAGCTCTTGTATAATATTTAATTGCTTTTTCCATAGGCCAATTTTTCTACTTCTTCTAAATTAAGAGAAGGAAATGCCGCTAAAAATCATGCAATTAAAAATATTATTTTCGTCACTTAAAAAAAGCTAGACGTTCATTATCTAATACAGTACATAATGTTTCTACGTCTACGATAAGAGAAGCATCCAATATTTCTTTGCATAATTGTGTAGGGTATACCAGCAGGACATTCATCTAAATCATAATGTTCTGGATATACTAAACAAGTTTGAATGACTAAATTTTCTTTTTCTAATTGAGTAAATTGGTCATCTTCATAAATTGCTTTATATTCAGCTCTGCCAAGAACTCTATAAAAAAAGAACTCGTTGTCAATTTTAGACGCAACAATATTTTTCATATTGGTCTACATACTTAGCAACGAGTTCCTCTATATTTATTTCTTGGGCTGAATCTTTTTGTTTTAGAGTCAGCCATAAATATTAAAGCTCCTCTGTGTATACGTTAACGAAACCAGATTTAGCTAAAATTTCATCAGCCAACACTGTAGATAGACCAGCACTTTCTTCAATTAAAGCGTCAACATCTTCAGGGAAAATAACTGTGTGTTTAAGAATAGCTTCTTGACGTTCAAAGCTTTTATCTTGTAAATCACTAGCATCAGCAACATTAGCTTCACCAGATTCTTTTAAAATAGAAATATATTCAGAACGTTTTTAGCCGACGGAAAAATAATATCATCGCCATCTAATGTAACACGATATACGTGCTTATATTCTTCTTTCCATTTTTCGATTTGTTCTTTAGAAATTTTTATGTTTAGCCATAGCTAAGTCTCCTTTGTAATTATTATTTAATATATCTAACATCTTTAGCATAGAATGTATAAATTTCTGTAACTGGACACCCTTTTTATATTATCTACACCTAAACCATGATTAGCTTTTTATTATTTTAACATCTTCTAATACGATATGTACAGTATCGCCTGCCGGACTTTTTTTGTCCAAATACGATATCAATATCAAATGTTGGTTTCCATAAATAAGAAAATTTATCGGCTCTATATTCACCGATATCGCCATTATTAACATTATCAGTAATTACATTGTCTTGCCAAGTATTACGTTCATGTGTAGGAAGCTCAATTGTTTTTGGGATTCAATTAATGGTCTATTAGATTTTCTAGCAGCTTCTAAAATTTGGAATAAATAATTAGGAGATGTAAAAACGGATAGCGAATGTACCAGATATTAGTCGATTGCCAACCATATATTCATCGACAGTATAAGAATTATATCCATATGCATTTTGAACTGCTTGGTCAACTACCCAATCTATACTAGAAATATCTTCTACATATTCATTGTTAAAATATAATTCTGCATCAATACAAGAATAGTATCGTTTTAAATAGGCACTACCTTCTTGTACAGTTGATGAAGAACTTCGTGTTTTTCTATATGACACATTATATGGAACATATACAGGTGTTTTGTCTAATTGTTGAATGTCACTTTTTAGCCTTTTCGCCTTGGCGAATATACTTTGACATATCATATGCAGGATAATATTTATTTGTCGTTTGCATTATGTTTCCTTAATGTCGTATAAGTTTGATGCTCTGAATAAATCATTCTTTATATTGCCAAAGAAAATGTATCCAGATTTTTTTGTAAGTTTCAGTATCAATACAATAATATAAATTATAATCGAACTCATCATATCGTAATCGAATCGCATAATCTTTAGATGCTTTATATGTTATGGTCGTAAATTCATCTGACCCAACATTAAAAACCGATTTGTACGATTTCATATGTATGATTGCCTTTTGGAATATCTAGCGATTTATTATATAAATTAATATTCATAGTTAAATTATCAAATAAATCATAGGCATAATCAAAATATGAGAAATAATGAGTTAATACAATATATAATAATTTATTTTTATTGGTCACAATAGCATTCGTATGAATAATAGAATTTACTATGTTTTTTTAAATGCTTTATTAACAGATGGAAATGCATATTGTTTTTCTGTTTCTATTTCATTAGAAATAATGTTTTTTTGCTTCTTGATAGGATTCAAATCCATTGAGTCTAACTAATAGATTTTTGAGCGTATTCTTCTATTTCTAATATAGATTTATTATATTCATATTCGTATTGATTTTCTGACTCACTATATTTAGTAAAGTCAGATAATATTGTACCATGTTCATCAGCAATATAAAAGACTATATCACCCATTAGATTATTTTTCGATTAAATTATAAATCATATGAGATGATGTAATAGGAATGGCTCAGTTAAACATAGTATTATTTATACTATCGTATTCTTTACCGACAAGATATGTAATTTTACCTAAGTTCTGTAAAATATTATAATCTTGAATTTCGACAGCTACTGTTTTATTAATAATACCTTCTTCTACTAATGGTCTTGATACAATAGTATTTTTTTAACTTCATGTTGACGTTCATATAGAATACTTTGTTTATCAGTATCTGTTAAATTTAATCCAAAAGTAGGGAATGTAGAGTCGAGAATCATTGTGTCAGCATTAAATATATCTGTATATTCAGATGATACAGTTTTATTGTCGAATTGATAATGAAGTAATCTTCCTAAAAAAATCTTCATTGTTATATAAATCTATATAATATAAAGTATTTTCTTTACATTTTAATGTAATTGTTGATTCATGTAAATTATGATATACTAATTTATTTTTTTGTTTTATCAATAATATCTACATGGGTTACTGTTAATGGCACAGATACAATAATATTATTTTTTTATTATATAATAGAAGTATCTTCTAACGCGTGATTCATATTAATTGTTTGAATATTTTCATACCGTTCTGCATTAGATACAATATGATAATATGATTTTTCGTTATCTGTTTTATCTTCTATACTATTATATAAATGCAATAAACTTTCTGTTTTATATAGATTTGGTTTTTAATACAGTGTCTGTATTTTCAATAGTGAAAGTATTTAGTTCTGAACTTAATTTACTATTGTTAATATATTTTTTTAATTGGTCAATAAAAATACATTGTGCTGGATAACATAATATATGTTCCGCATTCAGCCGTTGTATTATTATTTTTATCTTCGGCGTAAAAAAATATAAAGTCCAGGATTTAATAAGCCGTGAATTTCTACTGTATCTGAGTCTGTTTCAATAGATAACTCATCTTCTGGGTGTGCTGCATTATAATATTTTAATGTAGTATACCCATTTTTATATTCATTATTTTTTTAATAATAATGCCATCAGATAATTGTCTAATAAATGTTAATGGATATAAAGTATTTAACTTATTTTTTTATTAAGAAGCAATACTCTCATATCATTAGCCGCATCAATCATATATGAATTGATATGTTGTTTTTCTGACTCTAAGATTGCATTGGCTTTATCTTTTTTTAATCACTTCATCATTTAATAAAGACAACACTGCTGTATTAATGGCGTATTTATATATATTTGGATAGTTAACAGGAATTTGTTTACTGATAGGCAAAAAAAGAAATTTGTTTTGTTTTTGTTTCTTCTTCTTTATCATCTTTAAAAAATAATATCTTCTGTATTTGTAACAGAAGTTTCTTTCGTTAAAAAAATTCAGGAGTTAATACTTCTTTATTTTTTTAATTTTCTTTTCGTATTGTTCTTTTTCTTGTATCCATTTAATAACTTCTTTTTCTGCTTCTTCTTGTTCTTTAGGAGAAGCTATTTTTGAAATCACCCCATTTAATTTTTACAGCATTCATGGAGAACTTTTTGGAAAAGTATCATCATCAAATTTTTCCTGCACGAATATAGGCATCATATGCATCTTGATATTTTCGTTCGCACATGATTTTATTAATTTTAATTTTTTTGTTGATTGGATTTTTTTCTTGTTCTTTTTTTGTTTGGTTGATATTTGGTTTATCTTTATCAATTTGTTGTTGCCACCAATCATGGTTATTAACGTCAGGAATTACTTGTTCCCAACCATCTTTCTTTTGTTGTTCTGGAATTTGTTCTGGAATAATCGGTTTATTTTTCTTCTTTTTAATTTCAGGTCTTTTTTTACCATGATGATGATGTCTAATTAATGCAATTAAACCAGCTAAGCCTGCTGCGATACCAGCAATTCGTTTTGTTTTTAAATTCCACCAAGAACCTTTTTCTTCTCGTCAGTATCCCATACAATTTCTTCGAGAGAATCAGAAATATTTTTTTCTTTTTTTCTGCATCATTATCTTCAGCAGATAATATTTTTATATGGTCTATCTATAATATTGGAGCGAGTAATAGAAGATGATTTTTCTTCTAATAAGTCTAATTTAGAATAACCAGCTCCTAAAGAATATCCTTCTTGGTCTAAATAATCTATATCTAATGCAAAAAATTCATACGTATTTTCTGTATAGAAATCCTCTATGGACATGACTTGTCCTTCGTTAACAAATGTAACTCCATAGAGAGCGATGCGAGCTTTATCTCCATATTCATTAGCCATAGCTATTGTGATATTTAATGGAGGCAATTCATCACTTAATGCATGAACTTTTGCTTTACCTTCTTTTTCTAGCCATTTTTCAAGGAGCTTTAACATCCAATGTTTGTCAAATACTTGAAAAAAACAAGCGAACCTGCAATTGTTCTATTATCATACACATAAGCAATTGCGTTCATATTGCCAAGTACACGTACTGGCGATTTTTTTCATTATGTACTGAATATGAAATTGTTTTTACTGAACCAACTACCCCTGTAACGGCATTCCCACCACTGAGAGGTAATTCAAAAACACATACCATATCCGTTCCAGAGAAGCTTGTATACGTATCTACATATTTAGTAGCTATTGTTCTTGCTTCATTTGGCATATTATTATATTTCCTTTTTGTCGTAAAAATAAAAAAGGTTGAATTTTTGTTTCAACCTTTTTATTACTATTAATTTTTATTTTATTTAGATGCACCAGTTGCACTTGTAGCATCATCTTTTACTGCACGCATATATTCTACACGACGAGCAATGAAAGTACAAGCTTTTTCAGATGAAACATCATCGATAGAGAATCCATTGGATTCATTTAAAATTTCTACACCGTAAATAACTACAGTCGCTTTTTGACCATATTCATTTGCGAAAGAAATTGTAATATCGAATGGAGGAATTTCATCTTCATATTCTGGTTGTTGAGATTCAACAATATTATTAGTGATTTTATTAGCAGCTGTTGCTGTTGCACCACTACACCTTCAAGTGCCATATCAGTCATTTGGCTATCCCATTCTTCAATAGTCATAGCTTCCATGTTTTTATGAGCACCAAGACGGTGGAATGTTTGTTGCTGTTGGATATGTTCTTTCAAACCTTCGATAAGAGCATCACGGTCAAACACGGTAAATACAAGACTACCTGCAATTCCGCGTTTACCTCTGGATACAGAACGAAGCTCTGCGCTCCCCATCGTGTAGATAGGAGCCTTTTTCCCGAGTTACAGAATAAGAAATAGCTTGTAATTCACCGATTACTGCTGTACCGAAAGTACAAACAATATCGCAACCGGAGAAAGAAGTATATGTATGAGTATACTCTGTTGCAATTGTTCTTGCCATTATTTATGTACTCCTTGTTGTACTAATTTAAAAATGATTAGATATGAGAGGCATAATTATTATGCCTCTTTATATCTATTTATTTTATTACTACTATTTATCAGAACCTGCACTATCAATAGTATCAACCATTTTTAATAGTGTTGCGGATTTCACGAATTTCGTAAATAGGAACGATTTGGTAATCGATTTCGATAACAGACATTTTGAGCAATTTAGGGTCATTGTTCATAACGAAAGTCATATTTTTCAATCAATGTACCTGTGATTTTATCAAGGTTAGATTTAATAGCTGTTTTTAAGAGCATTACGGTTAGCAGTGTGGTTTTTGTTTACCAATGAAATGGTTCACCAGCTTGACGAATCAAGTCTTCAACTGCACCTACAACACGAGAACATGCAAGACGACGGTAAATAGAATCTGCATTAGCCATTGTTACGCCATCAGTAACTACGATGCCTTTTGTGAAGGAATTACGCATTGTTACGAAACCAGCAGATGTCAAACGAGACAATTGAGATTTAGATAATGCATATTCAAGGTTAGTTACGTTAATTGGTTGCATTGTAGAAGATTGGTCAAGGTCTAATGTAGAAACGAAACCAGCATAAGCACCTACGTTATTAGAAATGTAAGTGTAAGATGCATTGTCGATTGCTAAAGAAGATTGAGCAACTACTACAGATACGTTACGACCAATGTTGTATGGTAAGTTATTGCGGTCAAGCATGTTACGACCTACTGCATTTTTAGCATATAAGTCGAAGTTTGTTGCAATAAGTTTATCAACCATTTCGCTGATTTTGTCAAGAGAAGTGGAAGCCATACGTTTTGTACCGATTACGCCATGAGTTGGAGTTGTTTTTAATTCAGTATAAGTACAGTGCTGTGCCAATTGACGAGCAAAGTTATCAGTTGTGCGGAATGGTACACGCATAGTGTAGTCATAACCAACTTCTTTATCTGCACCGCAAGTACCAAGAGCTTTTTCTTCTGTTGGAGTTGCAGGATTCAAACCAAGAATTTCAGCAACCATATCGTCTTTTACAAGAGCACCATCTTCAGAAACTTTGAATGTGAATACGTTACGTAAGCAATTAATTTTATTTAATTCTTCAACGAATTCTTCCAAAAGTCATGTGGTCAAAAATACCAGAGTTGATAACGATGCGGTTTACATCATTAAATTCAGAAGATTCAGCATATACAGAGATAGCTTGTTCATCTTCGTCTGGACGGTAAAGAGATTCTAGGTCACCAACTGGAATCAATTGAGCACCATCGATTTTGCACAAGAAAATAGTATCGAGGTTATTTACTAATGCATAATCTTTAGTGTCCATAGTTGTGCCAGTAACATCTGTCATATCTTCAAATACATATTTTTTAGCATTTGTGGCAGATGGTTTAGCTTGTTTTAATTGGTCATTGACTACGATGATACGACCAACGAATGCAGAACCAGTGATAGCATTTGTATCGTAGTTAGCTGCACAATGTTGTACATCATCTAAATATTCAAGACCATTTTCAGTCAAACGAGCTAATTTATTAGAATTGGTATCAAATACTACAGAACCAGCTTTATACACACCATTCTTAATAGCCTTACGAGTTTCATCGTAGCCTAAAGAATAAGAAGGATATACGTCATAGATTTCTTCAGCTGCAATAGCATCGATATCAGTAATCATGTTTTGTTCAACTTTTTCTAAAGTTACAGAATATTTCTTAGCTTTAGTAAAGTTCTTTTCATCGATAACTGGAGTAACAGAAATCAATTTATCCATGATGCTGAATTCTAAAGCAGATGCTTTTTTGAATTCAGATGCACGAGGTAATTTACCTTTAATTGTGTCATCAGCATTAGCACAAACAATAGCACGGTATTTAATTTCGGAATCTTCCAAAATAGAATAGATACCTTCTTTAATAGATACTGTGCGAGCTTTATCTTCTACTGGAGACTCAACAATACGAGGAGTGATTTCTTGACCAGCGGAATTTTTACGTTGTTCAGCACGAGCTGTGATTGCATAACCAGAACCTAAACGTCTATAGATTTCGAATTTAGACAAGTCTGTTTCTTCGTAATCAAAAAGCGTCTGGTTTAAATGCACGGTCAATAGCACCGTAAGTTTCCAAGAATTCCCAACCTTTAGTTGTTACTTGTACATCACGTAATGCTGCACGGAATGCTTTAGGGTCATTAGCAGGGAATGTAATTGGGAATGCTTTACTTACATCTGTGTTATATTTCAAACGACGGAAGTAAGGAGCTTCAACTTTATAAGGTAAGTTCTTTTTCGCTTTTTAGTTACGTGGAAAGTTAAAGTAGTGCGACGGTCACATAAGGATTCATCACGACCAATTGTATACAAACCAGAAAGCATAGAACCAACTTTAAGATGGTTAGCTTCTGCGGAATGAGTTACATCATTACCTTCTTTATCAACGATAGTGAAATTCAATACGTTGTTGAAGACATAACGATTAAATAAATCAATCAAATCTACAAGACGAGAATTAGCAGTTACATTGAAATCTTGATTCAAACGAGTTCGTTTTTAATCATCATTTCGCTAGATTCAACAACACCACGTTGTTTTTCTACGATTGTTGCACGAGAAGCTGGTTTGTAGAAAGTAATTTTTTCATCACCATTAGTACCGTCAAACAATACGTAGCAATCTTTAGCGATATTAGAAGGGAATTGAGAAGACAATTGAAGACGGAAATCAGAATCAACTGCGAAATCAAAAAGTCTTGGAAATATTTTTTTACCACCGATACGTACACCGTAAATTGAACGACAACCACGGTTCCAAGCATCTTGGATACCTGCTACCAAGGAAGCTTCTTTCAAAGTTTCAGATTGGTATGGTTCGCCGAAAATGTAACGAGCGTGTTCCATGGAATAAACTGGAGTTGGGGAACCAACTGGGCCATTGAAAGCTGTACCAATAATCAATACAGAATCAGTAGTGCCAAAAGCGGATTGGTCAAAGCCTGTAGAATAATCTTGTTCAACTTGCGTAATAACGCCAGGCAATTTACCAAGTTCTTCATTAAATAAGGTCATGCTCATTTAAATAAGCCTCCTATGAATTTATCATTATTAATAGTTATACGTATTTTTTTAAATCAATACTCCAGAAATATCCGTATCGTAACTTACGTAATTTCTTTCTATTTCAACATAATATTGAAGACTACGTACTGATAAATTTTGACGATAATAATCGTAATTCTTATCAGAAAAAAACGAGATTTAAATACTATTTCAGCTACGCCTTGTTGTTTAAAAATAACCAGAGTATCTGAACATTAACTCTTCAAAATCTCTCATTACCTTATTTGCTGTTATATAGTCACTGCCAATTATATTAAATTGTATAACACATTTAAATCTTTGTGACCAAACTTGTCCATGTCGTTTCCATCTATCATTTTTATCATCTGATTCTTCAATGAATTGGTTGATAACACGAGGTTTTTAATTCAAGTTTTGGTTCATAACTAATAACATCAAATTGGATAATAGGATGATTAATTGGTACTTGTTGGTCAACAACGAATCGTGCACCTTCATCAGGATTAAATTCTACATTATCTTTTTTTCAATGCCTTTACTACAAGTTTATTAATCATAGCAAATAAATCATCGAGGTCACAATTTTTTTATCGGCTTGTTGTTTATCTATTTTTAATAGATAAATCTTTACCTATTGCTGATTCATTACGTACACCAATTTTTCATTATCTAAATCTACTGTTGTTTCTTTTTCTATGTATAGTACTAGAATGAACTTTATTTAGAGGCGTTGTTTGTGCCTCTAATCGTTCATCTAGTAATTGTTGCAAATCATCCATTATACTTCAACCTCCTTAGAGATATGAATTTTTTTCAATTGAATTAATAGGAACAATTTCAAAAATTAACGACGATGACAATTGTTCCTTTTCCGCTTTTTATATACGTTAATAGAAACAATTGCCCATTCTTTAATTAATATCCCTACAATAGAATCTAAAAAAATTGTTCTAACTTTTTCTTGAATTTTTTTGTTTTTATACTCTGAATATTGCATACCCATATAATCAGAAAAAAATCAAGAATACGCTCTATGTATTTTTTTAATTATAGAAATCGTAACAATTTTTTTCAGTATCTCTAGTAAGGCGACAATTCAATAAGTTTTCTACTGTCGTTTCTCTTACAGAATGAGATTTAAAATAGGCATATAATGGATAATCCCATGCATCTAAATGGAAAATAGCTTCTCCTAGTATATCCGAAGTAGGATATATACCAGGAGAAGTTGTTGCTAATAATGAGGCTAATATAACATCAGCCATTTCATTATTAACTAAATTATTGGCTACGATAATAATATTTTTCTAAATTAGCATTTTCAGAACAGCATCGTCTGAATAAATCGTAAGAGTCATTCATGTATGTATTAAAATCATCTATTGTTTCATATAATGATGCATGTTTACCAGATGCAATAATAGTAGATAATTTATTAATTCCAATATTTCCTAGTGTATATGCAAAAATAATTATGTTTATATGAAGCATCATTAGAATCAATAAAAAGAATCATCTATCATAATATCTGGACAAACAATAAATGCAAAATCATAATCAGATGCAATATTAGCTACATCTATAAAATCATCTTTAGTTTGTATATTAGAAACAAAAGATTGATTCTACTCCGATTTGTTTAGCTAACACATAAGCTTCTGTCAATTTAGATTCACCATATAATCGTAGCATATCTTTTAAAAGAAGTGATATGTCTAATTTCTTTTTAAAGCATAATTCGTTGCACCAGAAGCTACTATTAAGATGTTATTGTGTTTATCAAATGTTAGCGTCTCTTGTAGTGTATCGCTCATCTTTATAGCCAGCCTTTCTTAGTGCATCACGAATATTATTAAATAATTTATCTCTACCGCTTTTTACTGGTGCGGTTTCAATTCTCCAATATACAATATCATTATCATCAGAACGTTCATAATATACATCAGATACTTGGTCTAACTCAGTAGCATCATAAATAATGTCTCCTGGTTTAATATCAATATCTATATCTTTATTATTTTTTTGTATAGTATACATTCATGATATTTTTCAGCAAAAACCAATATTGCTTGCGCGAATCGATACAGCTAAATTTAAATTAGCTGCATATTCTGAGTGAAACGTAATTTATTCCCTAATCCTAAACAAGTTGGACAATCTGGATTTGGTTGCTTACTGACATCATTAATGCAATGACATTGTTCTTGTTTTTAGAGATAAACCAAACTGGGTGTGACCATAAATCGATTACTTTTCTAATATTAGGGTCAAACCAATGATTACAATTCAATGGCTTCATTTAATTAACTCCATTGAGGAACGCTACGGGCAATTTCTTGTAAAAGAGATTCTGTAGTGGTCCATTGTACATCTGTATTGGAAGAAGATTTTAAACCAATACGAGTAACTTTAGGCTTTAGCACGTCCTTCTGGCCAGTATCCACGAACGGCATCTTCCCAAGTTTTTAATTGTTTATTTAAATCATCGAGTAAATCTTTTTAATGTTCCTAAATCTTTTTTTCATGTTCGTATTCAATAACATCTAGTTTATATCGATTGTCTTTATCGAATCCAGTACTCATAATCATTCGCATGAGACAATCGTAAGTAGCTTTGAGTCTTACAAAATTTTCTACGGCAAAAACTATCTGTTTTAATTTTTAGATTTTGTTTGCGAAATAATGTAATCTGCATATTTAGAGGCATCTCTAATATAAGAACGCATATTATTATCAGGAATTTCATAAGCATCAGTAATCATTTTTTTAACGATGTTAATGTACAATACATTGGTTTATATTCAGTTCGAATCGTAAATGTTTTAGATTCTAATGCATTACCATTTTTGTCTTTTAATCCGGAGACAGTAAATGTGTAATCAGAATTCGCTAACACTTCTTTAGGAGCGATTTTTACAATGTCTTTTTGTATTTTTCTTCATAGCTAATTTCAGCTACAACTCGTTCTTTTAGCCATTATACATCCTCCCTTACAATTCTAACTTTAATATCAGATATATCTACATCAAAAAGGAAAATCGATTAAGAAATAATCAGGTAATGGGTCTGCATACGTTTCATATTCTAAATTATAGGATTTACCATCACTCACTTTTTGTTTTCGGATTTTCAATTCTATCTACAAATTCGATAGCATTACCTACAACTTCAGGAGTTACATCTGTATCTTTTAAAGCATCAGTTTGTGGTGTTTCATGAACCAATCCTTTTTTTAGTGAAAGTAATGGGTGTGGACCACATACCATAATTCTCTGCATTTAATTCTCGCTGAGAACGCATACGAACATAATATTGTCCATTATCTGTAACTTCTTTTTAATAGAATACGATATGCATGTTTTATCTTCTGTTTTATATTTATCATGGTCTATATAACTTCTATATAAGATATTATAGAAATTATTATCGGAAGCGACTTCTAAGTAAAAAGCTTCTTCGAATTTACTTTTACTAATCTCTTTCCATTTTAATTCAATAGTACCTTCACAAGCTTCAAAATTAATTGGTGAAGTAATTTCTACTTCTGATACAACATCACTTTTAAAAAGTAATGCGTCGCATCATAGCCAAATCTAACTTTTTCTCTGTAATAGATTGAATACCTGTGTCAGTAATGACCAGGTATTCATCTCAAGAACAACCCATTCTCTAAATTGTAATTGAATAATATTTCTGTCAACAATAACATTAATAGGCGCGATATGTTTTGTTTTTATTATTTAATACATAAATATTATTATTATCGACTGTATCTTCATCGATATCCATACTGCATTTAATAAAAAAATAGATTGGTCTTGTAAACTAGGTACAACTGCTAAAACAGAAAATTTAATTTCTGCCATAGAGTATTTCCTTTATAAATTATTCAGTTACTGGGTTAACGATAACTGCTTGTACGGATTCTTCCAATTCATTAATGAAGATATTAACGACTTGCATTTCAGCTGTAGCAGGAATTTCGAATACGCCGTCACGTTTTTTTAGAACGTGCAGTGAATTTTTTAACTTCTATTTTTTCGCCTTCTTCACCGATTACATAATATAAACCAGTTACATCTGTACCAACTTTATAAGAAATAATTGCTTTTTTAGCATCAGTAGATTGGTCTGCATTAATTTCGCAAGTTAAATCACGAGCATCTTCTTCTTCAGTTTCTGTATTTTTCTGCATCAGCTGCTAATAATTCTTCATCAGTTGGGCCAGATACTTCATCAGGGAGTAGCTTCAGATTCATCTGCTACTGGAATAGTATTAGCATATACGGGTTTATTTACTTCTTCTGTATTAGGAACTAAATAATATTTACCTTCATGTTCCATAATACGAACTTCAGGAATATCACCACCAAGGTACCACTTTCTAAAAATAATAGTACCCATACGTACAGAGCGACGAAGTTGAGCACAGTTTGTACCAGATGGAATAGCTGCTGTACGTTTACCTGCTGTTAAATATACACCAGATAATTCATCATAATAACCAGCTTGACCAGGTGCCAAGCGAACTACTGCGATTTGAGACATAAGTTTCTCCTTTGATTTTTTTATAAAAAAATATAGGGCGGCTATATTGCCGCCCTAGTGTAAGTCTTTATTATTGACCTTTATTATTTAAAGAATTCACAGTCGCTGCGGACAATGTATTTGTCAATGTAACTGTAGGAGGTTCTGGGTAAGTAGGAGCTACTGCAAGATTGCGAGCTACTGTAATACCACGACCATTGTCGAGGATACCTACGCCATAACGTTCTTTACATTTCAAGAGACGAATGTCACGTTCTGGGTCAGTCCAGTTATCAGTGGACAATGCTTCTTTTTCAGCAATAACGCCAACAGAACTGCGGTCGATGCAGTACATATCGAATTTTTTGTTAACTTTATCAAATTTAACAAATGGAGAGAAAGATACGGAAATTGGCATTGGAAGACGACCTTGAACTTGGTTAGGTTGCATAATGAATTTTTGAGGACCTTGTTCAGCGGATAAACCAGCAAAACCAGGAGTACCTTTTGTGTAGCACCCCAAGGATGAACTTGAGAACCACCCAATGCACCGTAAGTCAAACCATTGCCAATCATGGAGTTACGAGCGAATACTACCCAAGTCAACGGATGCATAATCACATCTGTTGGTGTCTTATCATTAGCCATCAAAGCTAATACTAAATCCAAGAAGTCTTCAGTAGTCAATGTGTTGTTATAAGAACCATCTTTATTCAAACCATGAGTACCAGCTTCTGGAATTTGTGTACGCATATCGTTGTCGAATACTGGAGTGCCATGAGTAGAGAATGCATTAAAGCACCATTCTTCTTTATAGCGAGCCATAGCTTGACCCATTTTACGAATGTTGATACCGTAGATATCCCAAGAAGAATCTTGAACAGCTTCTTCTGTGATGGTTACTTTCAAACCAATTTTTTTCACGCGGATTTCCAATTGGCTGTTTTCTACAGTATTGAAATCTACGGAATCTTCGTTGTAACGTCCGCCTTCGGCAACTTCAGCTTGCACGCAATTCGCCAACTACTGGAATTACATATGTAACAGAGGAACCACCTTCAACATGAACAACGTTCATGAATTTAGTAGCTAGATATTCAGGTTCAGCTGCTTCACGCAATTGACCTTCGATTACTTTAGGAATTAATTGAACAACGTCTGTAGACATCAAAGATTCTTGTACGGATACGCGACCTTTGTCATAATTACCGTTAATGTTCAATACCATTTTTTCCATCAAATCATAAGTATTAGGCATAACAGCTGGTTTTTTTCTGTAGCTTCGCCAGCTTTGAATTTTTTCAATTGAGCTTCGGACAATTTGCGACCTTGTGCAATTTTGTTCAAAGTTTCTGTAAGTCTCATAGACATGTATAAATTCTCCTTATCGGGATTAAATCAAATATTTATATAAGTCCGCCCCATTTAGGGGCGGTATGTATAAGATTATTTTTGTAATAAGATTTTTACGGAACCAACTACACCGTCCCAATCCATGAATGTAGGAACACCAGATTTCCCTTTTACTTGGTATACTACACGAACGGATAATGGTTTTTTGTTAGTTTTAACTGCATCTGCAATAGCTTTCAATGTAGCATTTTCTTGGTCTTTAGCACCAATAGTAATGATACCTTGAGCTGCATTTACATATTTAACTACGAAGTTAGTACCAACTACTTGACCAACTTTACACAATTTAGCATCAGCTGCCCATGCTGTGTCATCAGCTGGAATAGCGATTGGAGTTTCACCGATATCAAGGAGAATTGTACCTTCTTTAATATTTACATCAGGAAGACGAACGATTACATCGTTGTATTCTTGCATTGCAGAACCGTCATGTGCTTGAGACAAGTCAGCAGAAGCACCAAGATGACCTACTACTTGGTCAGCTACAACTTTAGTGAATACATTAGCACCATCAGTCAAGCCAGGGATACCAAGGTCATTATAACGGAATTCTGGATTCATACGAGGGTCATACAAATCAATGCGGTCAGATGCAAGCATATGAAGGTCATGATTTAAGTAGTTTTTATCGTATGGGTAGCCAGGGTAAGTGTTAGTAGAATTATAAGGGGAATTTTCTACAGCATCTTCGCCACGGCGATTAGTTTTACGATATACAGTTGGGTTGAAGTATTCAGAATTCATGCGGTCTTCAAGAGCCCATGTAGCCCATTTAGCTGCACCTTCTGGAACTAAATCAGTATTGACTGCATATACAGTACCTAACACTTGTTGACGTTCCAATTCATATTCTTGAATATCCATACCAGCCATCAAATCATTGAAATTCAAAATGGAAGGAACGATACGACCATTTTCGTCAGAACGCACTAAGCAACCTGGGAACAATTGGCCGTAAGCGCTACCCCAAGGGTTTTGCTCTGCTTTATCTTTATAAGCAAACCAAGGCAATTCAACCAAAGCATCAGTACGAACTGGGCCAGGCATAATACCATTAAATGCATCGTCATCACGAGTGTATTCGTTACGTTCAATAATACCGATAGGTACATTGCCAAGACGAATTTCGCCAACTTTAGGAACAACGCCAGTAGTTTTTACACGAACAAGACCAGTGCCTTCTTGCATTTCTACTACTTCATCAGTGTAATCACCTAATTGACCAATAGCGTCTTTCTTTTCTTTTGTGGGACGGAAACAAGTTTCTTCGTAAGTATCAGACAAGCCTTTAAGTGGAGTCCAATCACGACCAATAGATACTTCAGGAACATCTTTACCAGATGCTACTGGAGATACTAAAGGATTTAGCATTAGCTGCTGTTTTGAATTTATCGCCAGCTTTACGCAAACGAACAGAAGCACCACCGTTAGCCAATGTCAATGTAGAGAATTTCTTTTCAGATTCAGTGTCTACTAAGTCCATACGAGGGTCAACTGCTACTACACGACCTTTAGGAATAACGATTTGGTTGTAACCAACGCCGAAGCCATAACGGAATAATACTGGCAAACGAAGTCAAATGCATATTTAATATTTGGAACATCATGTTCAGATACGTTAATTTGCGTATTTGTACGATTGATGCGGTCATCAGAATGGTCACGGTAGCCAGGAAGGTTAGCTTGGAAGCGAGAACCATCATAACCTGGGCTCATGATTTCTTTATTAGTGAAATTTCTAGGGTAAAGTGCCATTTAAAAAGCCTCCTAATTATTTATGAGTATTTAAAATATCAGAGAAGATGTTGTAGAATTGTTCTTTCAAATCAACTGTTTCAACTTCTTTAACATCTTTCTTATCTTCAGATTCTTTCAAAGAAGGGTTTTTGTAAAGTATTACCCAAGTTAGAAATATCTTTATCTTTTTAATCAAAGATTCTTTTGAAGTCTTTTAGACAAATCGCTAATAGAATCTTTAATAGATTCTTCGGAACGATTTTTAACAGCTTCAACATCAACGTCAGAATGACCTAAAGCTTCACGCATAGTTACAAAGTTTTGAACTAAAGCTTCTTTTTAATTCAGCTTTTACTTCAGCAACTTGTGCTTCTAAGCCTTCACGCATTTGTGCAGCTTCTGTCATTTTTTTGAGTTAAATCATCTTTTTTTCTGTTTTAAGACCTTCGAGCTCTTGTTCGAGGGATTCTTTAACAGTAGTCAAATCAGAATTAGTTTTTTTCTAATTCAGCGATTTTTTTCAGAAGTTTGAGTTGCAGTTTCTTTTTAGTTCAGTTACTTCTTGTGTAAGTGCAGTAACTTTAGCTTCAGATTCTTGCAACTTAACTTTCAAATCTTCAGGCATATCAGTTATGTCTCCTTTAGTTAAGTTTAAATCTTGATTAAGACTTTCAGCAAAAGCCTTTACTTTACTATTACTTGCAGTAGCAGGATATATATCAATATTTTTGCATACATATCGCTAGGGTACAATTACATAGCTAAGTTCTTTTGTTTCCATTTCGTGGATATCCCAGTAACAGGTCTCTCCATTATATATAGCACCACGTTCATGTTCACAAGTTTCTCCATTAGCCAATTCTTGACCACAGATAGAACATTTTTACGGAATGAGCAATTACACCAATAGATGTTGTTTCTAATAGTCCGGATTTCACATCTGCTTTTGCTTGTTCACCAGGAATGTTAACAGTGAATAGTAAAAGCAGGAGTTTCAGAACGCGTATTTTTAGTTATATATTTTGCTTCACAAATACGGCCAATAATTTCGCCATCTTCTTCATTATGATGTTTAATTAATGGTCTTCGATATGGATTTGTCCAAGATGCTACAGATTTCTTTAAGCAATTTGGAGTATATCGAGTATAATTTCGTGTCGCAAATGGAGCTGCATGGATACCTTCAATTTCTACCATAATAGAATTAGGGTCGATAACTGAACTACCAGCGTCCTCACTTAAATCTAAGTGTTGGTTAAATCCATCTACAATTGATAAAAAGTCTTTATCAATCTGTTCCTTAATCATCATCGCCATCGTTATTCACCGCCTTTCTCTGGTTTAATTTTTGCAAGAGCAATAAGCGTGAAATGGTGGAATATCATCTAAACTAAAAATGATTAGTATCGATGATGCTTTTTATGATGCTTCTTATCTTCGCTGTTACCAAAAATCTACGTATACTTTATTTTTTTCCAAGGGCATTACAGGTTTTTAACATAAGCATACCAATAAGATTTTGAAACAGTATATTCAGTTAAGAAGCGAACACGATATTCAAGAGAATTAAATACAGCTTCTTTTTTTCTTCTCGGGTTTCACATTTTTTTAATACGTTTGCTAATTTCTTTGAAGATATCATTAATTGTATTTTTTTAGTCTCTTTTACGATATTAACAGTTTGTATATCAAAAGTAAAGTCTGGCTTTTTACTTCCACAATCTTTAATTGCTTTTTTTCGTATCCAGCTAACATTTCTTTTTTTCCATATATTTTTCAAGCATTTTTAAAATACTTTCTCTTGTGAGAGGTATAGTAAAAAGCGTCTTGATTTTTTTAACATCGTCACATACATCATTACGCATTGCTTGGAACTTATTATATATTACACTAAAATTTTTATAAATATCTATATTTTTTTAGTGATTTTATTTCTGTCAGTTGCAGATTCTGCAAATTCTTTAATGTTTACAGATGTTTTTCCATATTGATTTTCTGGTTGTGCAGTATTAGAAACTTGTTTATTTTTCATCTCCCGCATCACCTTGTTTGCCTTGTGGATTTGTATTGTCTCCAGATTGAGAACCATCTGGTGTTAACATACCTTTACCGGCCCATACTAAATCCATTTTTGTTTTTGTACTACTAAATTAGCATATACATCATCAATAGAAATATTATCTGCTCGACGTCCAAGTTCTTTACGTAATTCTTCAAATGTAATCGCATTACCTTGATATTGATTTAAATAATGATTTTCAACTTTAACTTTAGTTTCTAAGTTAATTTCATTAAACTCAAAAGACACAATATCGGCTTCATTAAGGATTGATTAAATCCACCTTCTAATAATAATTCATTAAATAAATTATTCTGTACGAAGTTAGAAATACTTTTTTTGGAAATATTTTACAGCATCATGTACTTGTTCTTCCATAGAGTCAGCATCTTGTTTTATACCGCCACGACCCATCATAGAAGTCGATAAATATAATGCTGAGAATACACGTTTTTCAAAAATATTCTAAATAAGGCTGTGCATTTAATGCTACATTATTAGCACCAAGATTTTTAAATTCAACTTTTTCATTCGTAATAATTAAACCATCATCGACTAATTGTTCTACGACTTGTTGAGCTTCTTTAATTTCTTGGTCAGTTGCCATCATACCTTGTTGAGGAATCCCGACTTTCATTTGTGTAATCGGAATAAACAACGATAAATTAAACGTTCTACGTTGCCTTCAATACGTCTAAGCATTTTTACATCTTCTAAGGCAGATGCAATTCTTGGCGTGCCGAATGCATTAGAAGCTTCTTTATCAATATAAAAATGAATAACATCAGTCGGTTTAAATTTAACTGAATCATTTCCTAGCGTTTGTTCATAGCGTTTAATAGCACCATTTGTATCACGCTGAATTTTTATGGTAGCTGGGTCAATTCTAAAATAACCACCAACTGCTTTACTGTCATAAACAGGGTTAATTTGTAAATCAGATAAATTAACGCCAGAAAAATCTGTACGACTTTTTACGAGAAAAGCATTTGAATAGGCAACTAAGTCATTGCCTATTTCAATTAATAAATTGCTAAATGCTTCTCCTGTCATAAATGACATGAGTCGTAAACGCTTTCTAATATATTCTGCGGCTGCATCATTTTTCACTAACGATGCTATAGCCAGCTTTAAAAAAATAAGCTGACTATAATCCGTTACAAATCGTTTAATATAAGAATCTGATTTAATAGCTGCTTGAATTTCCGTTAATGAATATTCAGCTTCTGTTAAATCATTAGATTGAGCAGAACGACCAGTTGCTTTTAATCGTAAACTTTTTAATATCGTCTTGACTAAATGCAGGCGCACTGCCACCAGAAGACCCTTGTTTTTTAGCAGGAGTTGATGTGGACCCAGCTTCTTGTATCTCTGGAATATTTGGTTTCCAGAATTTTAATGCATCAAGAAGAGCCATGTTTTCTCCTTTATAAAGAAAATATATTTTCGTCTACAGTATTACTACTGTTGTTGCTTATTATTTTGTGCATTACGATTACCAGTAGTTTTTTTGTGTATTTTTTTGGTCTACTGTAGTTCCTTTTACGATGCCAGCATTATCAGTTACATTATCAGCCACTGTATCTTTCGTTACTTTTACGAATAAAGAATTCGTAGCATAAATATCTCACACCATTTTTTTAATGAGCATAGCTTTTCGCTTGTGCTTCTTTAACTGAATCATCGAGAATATCATTTAATAGTAAAGCAGATGAATTTAAATATTTATATGTATTATATAAAAGCATTTTTATATCTGCTATCATAATTAGCTCTACTTTCACGCAATAGAGCATTACTATGAGATTGTGTATATTCAGAAGAATCTTTATATTCTTCTCCATAATAACGTTCTCGTTGTGCTTCAGCTGCATGCCAAGCTCTTAGATGCATAACGGTTTCATCAACTGTATGTGTTTTTTTAAATAATCTAGTTTTTTTGTTTTCTAACAATTTGACTTCTGACAATATGGTCTCGACAATGTTCTAAACTATTGCCAGGAGGAACCACTACAGCATTACCATCAAATTCTTGAATTAATTCCTTTACAGATTCAACACCACTGTCTGCGACAAGCATTAACATTTGTTGATAATATTGTCGCATAATCATTTGCAGGCGTTCTAAATAATCTTCTTGTAATTGAATAATATCTTTATTGTAATCATCTTGAATTAATTGCACTAAAGTTTTCGGCATTTCAATTCTAAGATTAATTGTTTCTGGTTCAGAGAATAAAGAAGGAATATCTTTATGGCCTTCAATCACAGGTATATGATTTGTATCTACTGTAGGTACTTCTTTTGGTGTTTCGTATGTTGGGTCATCTGGTTTAGGATGATTGCCTTTTAGGGAATCTATTATTTAGTCTATCGATTAATTTATCGATAATAGCATGTCCTAAAAAGTTTACATCATCTGGCAATAATTCTTTAATTTGTTTAAAAGTCTTGAATAATATCAGATGGTTCTCGTTGTTCTTCATCTAGTAAAGCTTCATTAGGATTTTTCTAATTGCTGTCTTAAAAAAACGAGCATCTGAGTCATATTGATTATCGGGTCCAAATGATGGACGATATAATATATTTTTATTTTTCGTCTTCCATTTACCACATCTTTCTACCAGGAGAGTTACCGCCACGAGCTCCCCAAGAACTACCTCCTGAAGAACGATTGCTTTTTACCAGAACCTAATGGAACAGATACCCATTTTTGATAATCGCCACGACGTTCACCTGGTCCTTTACCGATTTGTTTATATTGTGTGTCTCTTTGTTTCCATGCATCATTCATTTCTTCAATACGTTTCATACGCATTTTAAAAACGAGTGTCTAATGGATTTTCTGTCATAGTGACACTAAAATTACTTTTTAATTCCCTCAATAGCTTGTGCAACTTCTGGGAATTTTAATACGAATGCTAAATGAGCTAAACCTAATGCATCAATAAAATGTTCATCTTTAGAAGTAAAAAAATAGCTTTTGCCATCAGAACTATATCGTTCAATCGTATAGTTTACTAATTGTCTATAGATATGTTCATCATATGGGCATAAAGCAATTCTATCTCGTTCGAAAGATAATTTTTAATTGATTCACCATAAATTGTTTAACTGGCTCTTTTGTAATCATTCTGGTAATTGGGTCAATTACATCTAGTTTTTGACTAAATTGATAACCAACTACTTTGTCTTTCAATCCAGATGATGGATGTTTATCACCATAAATATGAAGACGCTCTAGCTGGTAATCTCCATATCCGCGGTCACAGAATATCCATGATGGATTATATATGTCATTCATTTCGATGATACTATTAACAGCATTATCTAATGTATATTCACCTTTAGGTATTTCGATACGTTGCATAACCATAAATTGTTGTAGGTCAGGAACATATTCTAATATTAACAAAGATGAGCCTGCTTGATAAGCATCATAATCTCAATTTGTTCTAATGTAGTCGCTAATTACATTACGTTCTCTTATGAACTGCTATATATCTCTATATAGTTCAGACTATATTATCCTTTTTATTAATAAATCAATAAAAAGGTTTCCTGTTTCCACTCGCTTGAGTGTACGAGATTACGCTCTAGTCGTTGAACGTTCTTTTTTTAAATAAAAAGCTTCGCTGCGGATTGTCTAATATTAATCATTGTTACTATTATAAGTAGATTAATCTCTAAAGAGGTTCCCGCAATTAAAGAAATTTATTGGGCGCCGATTATATTAACGCCCATACATCTCCAAGGATTAGGAGGTGCTGGATTATATTTAGTGTAATTAATAAAATTAGGACGTTCTCCAAATTCTTTTTCGGCACGTCTTAGGATTTCATCTGTTGGTGGTAAATAACAATAATTAAATTTATTTTTTTGCATCATCAATCATTGTTTTATTAAAAAAACACCAGAATCTTCTGTGCCGAATTCTGCTAAGATTTCATGTTCATAAGCAGAAGCCGTCATAGTAGATTTAAAAGAATCATCCATTTCTTGAGTAAAAGCCAGGATTATCATGGCTAGGGTGGTAGTGCTCCACATAATTCATGTCTCGATTAACACACATATTATAGAATGTACCGCGTTTACCAGTTGGTGTAGATGAAGCTGTAATACCAATATCATCACGTTCGGCAGCAATCATAGCAATGGTATCATAGTCTCCATCGGCCATATAATCGAGTTCGTCAAGAAATATCCAGTCGGCTTTCTGACCCCTCATACTGGCTGCGTTTGACCCCGAAGATGCACCTGTCGTAAAACCTAAAAATAGCAGAACCATTTTTAAATTCAATCATATATGGACTGTTAATCAATCGTTTTACTTCATTATTTAATAAAGGACTATTGGCTAAAAATTTCTTTTAATCGCATCCAGAATGCATTAATTTGATGTTCGTAAGGAGCGGCAAATAAAACACGAAACGCTGGTTTAGTAAGTGCTTTATATAACGCACTTACAATCATCGTTTCTGTTTTACCAGTATTATGTGTAATGAATTGATTTGCTACGAAATTATGATATTCATCTACTTCGATATCGTAAGTCATTTCTGCTGGCAAATTTTTTTCATATTCACGATGCGCCCTCACATAATTGTATCGCACGTTAATATTTCGTCGTATTCATGAATACCGAAATGGTGCAATACAGTTAATGCAGAATCTAACGATTTATTATAAGACACTTCGAGTCCTAATTCTTTTTAATATTTTTCTTTTTCGTTTTTCGTTAAGCTATCAAGTAACTTAATAATATTTCTAGGCACGAATGGATTATCATCATAATAGTCTACAGAGTTTTTTATAAAATGTATAATCTTTTTCTGAGAATTTATCTTTAATATGTTGTAATCCAAATGTCTCTATTGTTTTAATCACGAAGATATTTTTTTATCTATCGTAAAAATCACTGAAGTTATTTTTCTAAATGAGCATCACCGAAGATACCGAATTGTGTTAATATATTTCTGATACCCAGCGATTAAATAACTTCTATTATTCTGGAATGTAAAATTTAAAAACCGAGTATTATATTCCACGATTCTTTTTTTCTTTACGGTAGTATGTGTTTTTAAATAATTCATTAAAGAAAAATAATTAAATCTTCTTTTCGCAACGAAGCAATATCATTAAAAATTACCATACCAACCATACCAATGACATAATTTTAGTATCTCTTCATTTTTTTAACTTCGAAGAAACATTCATCTTCTGTACTTAATAAACGCCCGCCCATATTTTTTTAACAGCTTTACTGACTACTTTATACGTAGGCGAATCTTTTTAATAATAAAAAAACCATGGCGTTTATTTTTTTATAAATATAACTATTATAAATATTAGCTATTAAACGAATTTTATTTTTCTTCCATGGTATTGTCACCGAAGAAATTAATGTGGCTCGCAATAGCAATATGGTCATCGTAAGTTAAATCTTCTGCATTTTTTTCCAACCTGTAGCTGTTAAAAATGGATGATTATCGGTTACGATAATTTGTGTACCGAGATGCGTTTTTTTATATTTTAATGGCTTAACACCATTTTCCCATATTCTAGCTTTTTTTGTTTATGTTGTTTATACGTTTCCATATCATAAGCAACGACACTAAAATCATCAGGAGTTTTTTTCAAATATGTCTTTTGCTTGTCTATATCTTCCTTGTTGACTATCAAAAAAATCATAGTTCTGCCAGCGACACAACGACGTCCACATCTAAATACTAGACGTGTATGTGTATCTCTTAACATCTCTGCTTGATAGTCACGAGCAATCCATGGAACTACCTTTTTTGTTTTAGGGTCATTCGTTCTAATGAAAGCCTTTAGCCCATAATACAGGGTCGCCCATGATTTCTTTCATTTTGGCTTTTTCTATTTCATTTAATTTAAATGCCAAAAGAGAAATCCTCCTTTATGTAAATTTAAAAAAATAATATACTTATTATAGTATAGCACAAAAGAGCCTAGTTTTCTACTAAGCTCTTTTATCATTATCGTTTCATATATTTGGCTTCATTACCCATGACTGCCATTTTATTATTATATTGTGTTCGTTTCATAACATTCATGGCTGCTTGACGCATAGTATAAGCACCTTCTGTTTCATTAAACATAGCATTCTGGAATGGAGTACCATTGCCTCTGTACATCATAGTATATTGATGTTCACGTAATGCTTGATAGCCTTTAATGGCATATTCAGGAGCATTCATAACTGCTTGTGCTCCTAAATACGTACCCATACCGAATAGACCTAAACCAAATTCAGCAGCGCCTTTCACAAAAGACGAACCTGTGCTATTACCTTCTTGTCTACTATCGTTATATGTACTATAGCCAGCTAAGCCACCCATAGCTACATTCATTTTACTAACGTCAGGTTTAAAACTAGGTTTAAGTGCTTTACCACCAGTTTTTAATAATGATACGGCTTTACCTAAAATCATTTACCGATTTTACCTAACATACCTAATGCACCAGCTACACCTAAACCAGTACCAGCTGCTGTACCGATACCTGCTGAGCCTTGACTATCACCAACACGATTACCAGCAATACCAGCACCGGCTACAGTACTTGCTACAGCTGCACTCGTAATACTTGCTTGCAATCTGTCGCCACGTTTCCATGCATCAGCAATTGTTTTGAAACCATTAATAGGTTTATTAAACATACCCATAATCTTAATCCTTTCTGTATAAATTATATAAAGATTTTATACTAGAACCAGCATTTACGCTTTTATATCGTATTTCTGTATTATCTAGCCATTCATTAATCAATTTTTAATATATACGTAATCATATATTAACCAAATCGATTCTGATGTAATGCAAATGCTAAACTACCATCTACACTACCAGTATTACTATATTGTTTTTATCATCAACAAAGGGTGTAGCATTTTTGTACTGTATTATCGATAGTATCTAATGAATAATTTTCTACTGCATCCATTCCTTTACCAGCAGAGCTAATCATACCGGCACCGATAATGGCACCTACACCTAATTTAGTAGGAACAGGTACAGGAATTTTACTAGTATATTTACCTTCGCCAAATGATTTAACATTAACGAATTTCCCGCCAATTTTTTTAGCTGAACTAATTATACTCATGTATTTATTCTTCCATATTAATAATATCTTTCATCATATCAGATAATGAAACAGCTTGTTCATCATCTTTTTGATTTTTTTAATTTTATCTTTACGAGTCATCATCAATAATTGATATACCGAATCTCTTTTTTTACTCATACGTTCATACGCATCCCATGCTTTAGATACAGTCGGCTGAATAATTTCATTACCTTCTCTATCGGCACCAATAGCCATATCAAGTACAGGTGTACCTTCTTTAGCGAGTAATGCTTTACATCGTTCTAACATAATATCTAACGTAATTAATTCAGATAATAAATTTTTATCTGTAAAACTAGCTGTATTAATATCTATATCAGAAGAATATCCCATGGCTCTAATATCTATTTGTGCGAGTTCCGTAGGACAATATTCACCAACAGGAGCCATATCATATTTTTAATAATTCGCAGGTAGATTCATATGGACAGACTTTTGCCCTTACATACTAACGGTACTTTAGCAAACATACCATTTTTAGTACTTAGCATAGTCATAGCAGCTTTTTACTTTCGAGTGCTTTTAGGAGATAAACCCCACGGGTTATCACTTTTTAGTCATTAATTTTTTTCGAAGCGTTCTCTTTTTTTAACGATACCATTTAATTCTTCTTCTTCCGACCAAGTGTCTTCCGCACCAGATTCAATTAACTCTTTATCTGCCAAGCAGACACCTCCTTTATTATAATTAGTATATAAAAAAATAAAAATTAATACTTGCATCTATTTTTTTATATTACTATATAATAATAACAGAAAAAAACTAATTGCATGCAAAAGGTAGTGTGAATCTCCTCGTTAAATAAGAATACCTACCGTAAAGTTTTTTTCTTTTCTCTCTCCTGTCTGACTGATACAGACAACAAAACTCCTTATAATGATAACAAAAAAAGAGATGGCTAACCTCAGGGCTGTCTCTTTTTTTGTATCTATTTTTCTCTTTTTACGGGAAAGAGAATTATGAAATGAAAAAAATGTAAAAAAATATTATATGAGAAATGGAAGAGCATTTGATAAATAAAAGAAAATTATATTGTTATTATCGGCTAAATGAAAAATCCTATAAAGGAATGAAAAAAATTAAAAAAATTGTGAGAAGTAACAAATTATCAATTAAAAAGTTTTTAGTTGAGAATGTGTATATGGATTTCAAAAATTATAAAAAAATTTGGAGTGGTAAGAATTAAATTGTATAAAATTTTTTTCTATAATGAAATGGAAAAATTATAAAAAAATTGTGAGAGATAGCAGGTATAAATGAAAATTTTGGGCCTGAAAGTTTTGAGCCCCCAGGGTTGTAAAACTGTTTCAAAATTTTTATTTCTTTCGCCTTTTTAATCTGGGCGACTTTTTAAATACAGATTATTTATTTTTCATGTGGAGGTAAATAACCATGAAAGAACTAAAAACAATCCATGAACTTTGTGTTAATATCGTTGACAAAGAGATGGAGAAAAAAAGCAATGACTGGTGAAGGTTTCACACTAGAAGAGAAGAAAGTCATTGCAACTAGCCTAAATCTTCTTTTGGACTAAGACTGAATTAAAAATTCGGTCTCAAGTTCATTCTTCGTTGTTTAGATGAGGAATGGGAGTTAGATGCTGAGTCTTCTTACGATTGTGGAGAGAAATGTACTTGGGAGCCATCAAAAAGCAAGTATTATACTGTTGCCAATATATTGTTATATTGCAATGGGTATAAAACATTCAAACAATTTGAAAGAATTGGTTGGTTTGAATTATTTAAGATAGTTACTGATGAACTTGACAAGTAACTATCTTCGCCGTGAGTTAGGGCGAATACTAAATACTAACTCTTTTCTTTTATTTTATTTTTCTTTTTTTATTTTATTTACTTGGAGGTAAATTATTATGTCTATTAAAAACTATTCTTGTTGCAACTACAATCGCTGGTTCTATTTTTGTTATTTCTCCTTCTACATACGAAGTTAATCATGAAATGGTTGTACATTCTGGCTCTACAGTGAACCAACTTGTATTGGATGCTGCGAAAGCAGAAGGAATTAACTTAGATTCTGTTGATATGAATGAGAGTCGTGATTTAACTATTCATAACTCTCAAATTGATGCAGGTAATTTAAAAACCTGGTACTCAAGTTAAGGTAATTGTAGTATATCGTAAATAATACTACTTGTTACTCTTGTCGTACTCTGAGCTATGCGACGTTAAATAAGATAGCTCTTTTTTCTTTTTGTGTATGTACTATAGGAGGTACTATCATGGCAACTATTGATTTTAACAAATTTCTTTCCAATGCATTTTCTGTTGGTATTTGTGAAAAAGGTATTTTTGGAGATGGTCTTCAAATTAATACTTCTATTTTTCTTTCTTTTTGGAAGTAGATGAAACTTCTGGGGAAGCGTCTCTATCTGTGTCTACAGCAGATGGTAAAAACCATTACTTAGAAGGCATCATTGATGCCGACAATTTAGACTTTATACTGCAAGTATATGGCTTAATTGATTCTTTTGCCTTTTAGACGGGGCAAGTAAAATATACCGTCTTTTTCTTTTTATCTAATTTACTGGAGGTAAATAGTTATGCGTATTCAAGAATTAGTTGTAGAATTGTCCAAAGTTAAAATGTCTGCATGATTTTTTTATGATATTTGCAATATTTTATTGTATCTTTTTAAATATGAAAAACTTTCAAACAAGTTAACGATTGGGAGGAGGTGTATAGAGCTATTGCAACAAAAATTGTTCTATTAATTAATTATTTTTTTCTTTTTATTCTATTTCTGGTATAGGAGGAAACATACCATGATGAACTTAATGAACCAAATTTCTGTAACACTTATTCAAATTTGCTCTTCCGCAGTTATTGATACTGCATATTTTGACGGAAAGGGAATTTCTTTTGATGATATTGGCATTGCTAATTATCGTTTAATTGAGCAAGAAAAAAGAACCATTTTGAGCTCTGGATTTTATTCTGTGATGGTGATTTCCGTCGTTATGAAGGGAGCTTTCGAAGAAGCACAAAGAGCAGCAAATGCTCTCTTTGATGTGGCATGGACAAAAAGAGTTTGAAATGGATGACGAAGCGGTTTATCAGGAAGACCGCTTTGGTGTTCCTTGTGAAGTTTTAAGATATGAAGCTAAATATCCAAAAATGGATAAGGTTAAAGCTACATATGTAGTAGACCCATCTGTTCCATTTTAGTCTAATAGTGCCAAGAGTTAGGGCACTTTAAATATACTAGCTCACTTTATTTTATTTTTTTGTTCATGATAGGAGGATAAATCATGAAGAGAGATATTACTTTTATTATTGTTTTTTTGTATCGTTGCAAGTATTATTTGTAATGTTGTGGGTTATTTTTTTAAGTTATTTTGTCCATTTAATTTAATGGGAGGTATTTAATCATGCTATATAATCTTGGTAAAGTAAATAATGTATTATTTAAAATTTCTTACATCAATAAATATAATGTGAGATTAGTTGCCGTGAAAGGAGGCAACGAATTCTTTAATTATTTAATGAATAACTATCGAGGCTGCAATGGTCTTGGAGTTTACTCAAATGACGGAGAAAAAAATTTGTTTCTTTTGAGTCGCATTGATGCTATGACGAGAGAAGAATTTCGTGTTTTTAACTTAGATTCTTTAAAAACTATTTTTTTAAGAAAATGGAAAGAATCTAAGATGCCTATTCAAACTTCGCTATTTTTAATTCTTTATATGGTTTATTAAAGTGTTCCATTTAAAAAAACACTTTTATTTTTTTAATTCTTTTTCTATTTTTTTATTTTAGGAGGTAAATCATGGAAAAAGTTGAATTAAAAGCGTACTGATGTTCTTAGAGAAATAATCAAAACAAACCGGTCAAATATGCCGGAACGTATTAATATTATTTCTATTGACCTCAATCTTCAGCGCAACGGCAAGTTAAAAATGACGTCTCGCGTATTGTCACCAACAGCAAACAATGAGTTATTCTATTTAGATAATAGTACTCATGATACTTTTTATGGTTAAAACCGTTCAAGAAAAGAACGGTAGGCCATATGAAATAGAGGCTGTTGTGCCTCGTTTTTAGTGAGGCATTAATTGAGGTTTCCATACTTAAAGAGTATAGTGATGTCGTTTGTAACGGCGTCTATAAGTATGGAAGCGAATTTTATATTCCGTCACCAACAAAAAGACGATGTGTTTATTCACTTAGTTAGTGGAAAAGAATATCGTAATTTTTCCTGAAAAGTAAATGCATAGTATATGGTCAATTTAATGGCCATTGCTGTGCCATCGCATCTGCTAGTGATGCGAAGAAACTCAAACTTAGTTTATATGCTGTACGTGGTGTTTCTAATTTTAATAATGCCGAGTGGTCAAAAGATGTCCACTGTGGCATGTACGAAGAGTTACTTAGAGAGCTATTAAAATAATATAGCTTTCTTTTTTTATTTAATTTTTTTGTTTTTAGATATAATGGGAGGAAAAAAATTATGTCTATCCAAATCAATAAACAATTGTCTCAAGCAAGTACTAGACTCTCTCAAATGAGAGCTCCACAAAAAAACGCTTACATCCAATCACCAAGTATGCCATTTATTTTGGCAAATTTAAAAGGCGGCTTGATAGAAGATTATGAATACTTTGACGGCTCAGCTTTTTATTCAACTACCGTAAGGTAGCAAGAGCAATGAACGCTGAATTGGAATCATTGGGCACTCCATTCTTCATTAAGGATGAACTTATTTTAGGCATGGGGTTTCAAGCTCGTCCTTATAGCATTAAGTCTTATTTTGTAGCAACTACAATTAAGACAATTACTGAAGCTATTAAAAAAATAGAACCTCTAATCAAGTAGTTCGTCTTCACATTCCAACAATGACAAATGAAGAGCGTGAGGATTTTATCCAAGCGTTAAATAAAAACAAAGAGTCTCGTTATTGGAATAAAGTTGTTATTGTTTCTATGAACGACGAAGCTTTATTTGAAGAGGTTGATTTTTTAGCTGACATGAACAGCTTTAAAGCACCTTATTGGCCTGAGTGCCAATCTTACTTTTAACGTACTTGAAATGTCTCATGGGTCTCATGACGATATCAAGATGAGTTCTCAGCTTTGTAAAACATTGTTTACTGCTGATGCTGAAGCAACAAAAGAGCTCGTGTTAGAAAGAACAAAGAAACTCGTGGAACAAAAAATGACACAAGTACAACGTCAAGAAGCATCTGATGCTGCACTCAAAGATTTGTTCGGTGATGTAAGCAATCTCATGAATTGTTTGAGACCAGACTTTGTACAAGAACAATCTGCGTCTCTTTACAGAAGTACTGTAGATAACGCCGTTGAAGGCATGTGCCGCACTGTCAATAATTTAAATTTACCGTGCGAAGGTTCTTATGGGAGCTGTTGTGCCAGAATTATCATTGTTGTTCTCTAATGTAGGTTTACTACATTATGGAGAAGTATATGCTCCAGGATTAGATGGCCAAGAAGTATTAATCATTAAATATCCTAAAATGGGTAATCATGAGTTCATGATTGCTCGTTGCGTGGATAAAGACTGAATATATTTCAAGTGCTGTAGGAATTCTTTCTCCAGAACAATTTAAAGAATTCAAGAACATGGTAGAAACATTGGGCGAAGGCTTTATGCGTTCTTCCTGCTATTGCCGAGATTATGAAGCAATTGGCAGGCTTGGACTTTGATGGTGATAAGGTAGGTCTTATCACTGACAAAGCTATCGTCGAAATTGCAAAAGAAAAACTGAATCCGTTATTACCGTTATTGAATAATAACGGGTTCTTTTTATTTTAATTATTTTTTTATAGTATTCATTTTAGGAGGAAAAATAAAAATGAAAGTTAACGAATTAGCAGTATTGAACAACGAAATTACATCTATTTATATGTCAGAAGTCGCACGTCAAGAATTGGTTGACGTAGGCATAGTGACAAATAATTTTTGATTTTTAGCTGTTTAGCTGAAATTAATGTGCGTTCTGGTCAACAAAAGTTAATCGAAGAAACAAAGAAATCTTTTTAGAAATCTTGGTATCTGCTTAGGTTCTACCAATTTAACTATGGATTCTTTTTAAAGGTTTACTTGATGTGTCTATTGATAGTGACCATGTATATGGCACTATGGTAGATACATTGAATGTTAGTGAAGAAGCACTTAATAAAAATCATGACATTATTAGTGTCTGGTAACATTGACGATAATCAAACTCTTTTGGTAGTAGCACGTGTGTTACAAACATTAGGTCGATACACACAAGAATACGGTATCGACAGTTTTAAAACATTCGTTAAACCTATTGAGGTTTTAGCGGATGAAAAAAATTAAAGGGTATGCGTTCTGCCCTTAAAGAAGTACGCGAAGTTCGTATTGACTGGGATGCAAAAGAAGCTTCTGTAAGAGTTAATACAGACAAAGATGAAGAAGAGTGTTTCTTCATTAAGTCTGTAATGTCCGACACTCGTGATGCTGCTATTGAAATCGTACAAGAAGCTGCTGAAGAGTTAAGTAAAAAAGTACAAAGAATGGATAAAGTTCGTTCTTATGTACAACAAAATAATGTTGCTCATCCTGTAGCAGAATATTGCATCAATTGGATGCAACAGGATTTCATGACCTTGAGTTTCGCTGGCAGAGAATATAAAAAAGAACTCTCTGACATGATGCAAGGTAATCTTGATAAAGTAGCACGTGAAAATGCACGTGCTAAATTTGACCCTTACTTTATGGGTCAAAGAAATCTTCTTCGTCAAATTCTTGCAACTGTTAATGTAGCTGGCGAAAAAGCAGCTCTTCTTGCTCTTAAAGTAGCTTGCGACAAGCAAGCAAAAAAAGATGCAGATGCTGATGCATTAGCACGTAAGAATGGCGAAACACCAGTTAACCATGCTGAAGAAAGTGAAATGACTTCTAGCTTAGTTGAGAAATTACTCAAGGAAGAATATAGCTTATTGACTATTTCTTCTGACCATATCGCGAAGCAAAAGCTTATTATGTGCGATATCGAAGTTGGTGAAGAAGTTGAGTTCAATAATTGTTATGCAGTTAAAGATGGCAAAGCTGCATATGCAGTTGGCATTCCTGATGGCATGTATGTAATTACAGAAGAAGATGGTAAATATTATGCCACTAAATCTGTTAAAAAAACACATGAAACAAGAATTGGAATCTCAGAAAGAAATTTCTGATATTACAATTCGTATTAAAAAAATATCTTCTTCCCTCTTAAAGATATTCTCCGTCGTGGTTCTGAATGTGGTATCGAATTACGCGATGTTGCTCGTGATAAAAAAATGGCAAAAATCGTATATGATGCTATTCTTGTAAATGGTGTAGTTGTTGGTAAATTCGATTGTCCGCTTCAAGATGGATGGACTAAAGAAACTAAAACTTTAGTACGTTCTCCATTCTTCGACAAATGGACAATCAAAAACAGGTGATACTTTTTATTTGCAGTAACGGTAGCACTAAGACATTCTTAGTGTTATCTAAATATAATAAAGCCCCAGTTATCTGGTAAATCAATACTAGATACTGGGGCTTATATTATTTATATATTTGAGTATTTATTTTTTTATAATAAGTATTCAAATAAATAAATAAGAATATTTGTATTTTTATTGTCTTACAATCAATACCCAAGTCGGGATTCAAGAGTCAGTCAGATTAAGATTGGGTCCCGAACACGTTATATGAGTTTAAGACTTTTTACTAGATGAGCTGAGTATTCGTCTACAGTTATGTAAGAGCAATTTTTCTTATGTGACTCAAGTGAAGGTTCTCCTATCTAGTAAGTCAAAACTGGTTATGTAACCTTCGCTTGAGTTGCATAAGGTTAAATGAATTACGCATAAGCGTAGCATCGTTTTAAAAACCGAAAAAGAAGTGAACCCTCGAGCGTAAGCGAGAGGTAAACTTCTTTTGTATTCTCAAGTTACGTACACATAATACGTGAACGTCTCTTTACAACAGCAAGAACGTTTCCGGGCGAGGGCTTATCCTCCCGAGCTAGGGAACTGGGAACGTTCGCTGCGCATCGTATATTATATAAGTTATAGTCACATAGCATTAACTAGTTTCTGTTTATATTATAATATAGCTTATAAGGTTATTTTTTTGTTATCTAAACTAATATTTTTTTAGTATTTGTTTTTGGACGTAATTATCCCTAGCGAACGATAATCGAGTCTTTAATCTTACGATACTATCTCATACTCAGTCCTAGAGACTCATGTCACCATGAAGACAAGAATAATCCCAATGCCTACTATTTAACAACTCATTCAGTGAGCCCTTACATGAATACAGTACTATGACAGATTATTCATGTAATTCCTTGTCTAAACTTCTTAGTATTCACTAGTTATACTAATTAGACAAAGCCCTGTTTGATTTATCTTGTATATAGCAATTCGTAGTACAAGACTCATGAGGAGCAGAAACCACATCCCCAGTGACGACAATCCAATCATTCTTTTAATCACACATATGTTCTCTCTAACTTCGTTATAGAAGCAACATATGATTTGCAATAATCATCATGCCGTGTCGATTCTCTGAATGAGCTGACAAGACTACCGTTTTATAGTGGTACGTCTCCCACTGACCGTAATCCAGTATGTTGTGTACGCATCGCAGCGTATAGTAGGAAACCAGGTTACGTGTCTTCCTTAATTGAGTAGTAAGGCCACTGTGTATTAACGTTTATATAGATGTTCAATACACTCAACATCTTTTAGTAATTATATAGTACTACAAAGAAAAAAGAGTGTCAACATATATTTTAAGAAAATTAATATTTTTTTTGTTTAAAGACCTGGAACGTCGTTAAACTTATCCAGAAAGGCAGGTGGTATCACATATGGTGAAGATTACCTTGTATAATATTGGTGAGTATAAAAAGAAGCAGTTTTTTTATATTGTTTTGTAAGCTTCTTTTTATGCTTGTTGTTTGTGTATTCCAAATATGTTAAAAAGAGTCAAAGAAAGATATATATATGGGAACAAGAATATTAATGCTTCGTATACTCCCCCTACGGGTACAGGCACAAAAAGCGTATCATCCAGCAACTTGCAACGCTATCCGTTTTTTTCCATACAGCATCTACTTTCTACTCATCATAGAGTATGATGGCTTCGCCGTGTAAAGCTATCTTAAAAATAATTTTCTAAAAATATTTTTTTATGTTCATGTGTATAAGAGAACATACTATGTTAATAATATATTATATATATACATTATATATGTGAACATGAAAAACTATTATATCGAAAAATAATAAATATAAGAAAAAAAGTTCTTGACCTCTCTTCTTATATTTATTATACTATATATTGTAAGGAAACTTACGACAACTGTTGGGTTCATTGTTATGAATTTCATAGTTGTTATCTCCTATTAAAAATATAAATAATAAAAAGCTCTTGGTCGGTCTCCCACAGAATATCCACAACCAAGGGCTTTTTATTATATTCAAAAAAATAAATATAATATATTAAAATAAAAAAAGTTCTTGACAGAACATTACTAGATATATTATATTATATATATAATATATATCTCCCGCAATTATATAAAAAGATTTCTCCCTGTTCTCTTTCTTTGTATAAGGTTGTTCATCGCGGGAGAGCATATATATTATATTATGTGATAGCAACAGGATGCAAATTCACATTAACAATTATTTGCTAGATAAAAAAAGACGCTTGTGTAATTATCTCAAGTGTCTTTTTTTATTTTATATTAACATATTATATATATAAGAAAGAGACAAAAAAATAATTCTTGTTTGTTTCTTATATATATTTATATAAGAGAAAAATATTTTTTTACCTGCCAAACTAAAAAAATATTTTTTTATTAAAAATAAAGAAGCTCGTCTTAATTTTATTAATTTAATTATTTATGAGAATAATCAAAAAAATAATTATTTAGTAAAAAAATTAAGACGGCTTTTTATTTTTTTCTGTTTTGTTTTAGAAAAATATTTTTTTATTAATTAATTAAAAATAAAAAAAGCATAAGTATACAAAAACAGAAATCTCTATTATATTTTTATATCACCCCGGGGATTTTTTTGACACCAACTATTTTTTTAAATTCGATAGAATGGGAAGTCATGTTTTTTTCGGGTTATTTTCTTAAATATGCATAAAAAAACTTACTTTTGTATATTTCTTGAGTGAAATAAAAAGTAAGTTTGAATGTTATTCAAACTTAACATTACTATACTTTATACATATTAATCACACGCAAAAATAAATTTTGCTATTTTATTTTGTGTAAGAAATATATAAGAGAGTGTGAAACAAAATATATATATAAGAGATAGAGAAACAAAAATATATTTTTTTAATTAAAAATAAAATAACCCTACGTGCTTGAAATATATTTTTTTAATATACATATTTTTTTATTTAAATAATATAGTAGCGTAGCTGTGGCGGGCTAGAGCTTTTACTAGATAAACAAAAATAAATAAAAAAATATTTTTTTGTAAAAATAAATTATTATATATAAGAATATGAGTAATAAGATTTGTGTAGAACAAATCTTAAAAAAATTATATATATAATAATATGTATTTGTGTTTTTGAATTTTCCTAGAAAACAAAGCTGAGAGAGGAACGAAGCTGGTTTTTGTTGCTTTTATTTTATATCTTCTGCTTGGAACGAAGCTGGTCTTATATGTATCTTCTGCTTGGAATGAGAGAGGAAACGAAGCTGGTTGTTTTTATTGATATGTGCTCTCTACTTAAAAGGTTGAGGATAAAAGACCGAAGCTAGTCTTTTATGTATCTTCTACTTTTTCATATACATATTGAAACTGGTTCTGATGTTGCTTTTTCCATAACATATCTTCTTTCTTTTCTTTATTTATATATAAGCTAAAAACGCTTATATATATTTTTTTATTTCTCTTTCTTATTCTATATTCTTATCTCTCTCTATTATATTTATATTCATTCTTTATATTATATATAGGGGAACCCAGAACTATTCTTTTTCTTAATCAAAGAAAGAAAAAAACTGGAACAAAAAAAGAAAGAAAGTTTATAGCAATAAACATTTCTTTCTTTTTTTAGATATAACTATATATGTCGTTTCTCTTATTAAAGGTTATTCATTAAAATGGTAACCTTTATTTTTATATATAATATATTTTAGATAGAATATATCGTAATTTTTTTATAGATTATGATATATTTATTTTTTTATATATAAAAAAATAGCAGTATTTTTATTAATAGAAATACGTTAACAGTTTACTGCTATTCATAAAGGGAGATAAAAAAATCCCTTTAGTATAATAAAGGTGAGTAGCTTAAAAAGAGCCACTCACTTTTTTTATTTATTTTTTTAAAGTAGTCATTTAATACTGTAGGAGGTAATTCACCATGACTAACAACATTAACACAACATTAGCTTTCATTAACGCTCTTCGCAATCGTCAAATTTTTCTTCGTTAAGTCTTATAACGCATACGAAGAAGGAAATGAGCTTCAAGTAAAATTTGAAGATAACGAAGGTGAATGGGTTTTAACTAATCCAATTACTTCTGAAGAAGCTCAAACATTAATGGGTAATTTACCTACACGTCGCCGTCGCATGATGGTACGTGCATATGGCATTTAATATATATTAAGAGGAGTATTTCGGTACTCCTCTTTTTATATTATTTTTTTTAATTTATTTTTTTGTATTTCATGCTATAGGAGGAATAAAAATCATGAAATGTACAATGGAATTTAATAATCCAAAACAAACATAGGAGTATACCTTGTATGATACAGGTGAGTAAACTCTCTTGAGTTACTCTTTTTTTATTATTTTTATGTGGAGGGTTTACTATGAAATGTAAAAAAAGAAAAATTATGGGTTCGTTCCATTTTGTAAAGTTGTAAAATTAGGCTATAATCGTCGTCGCCAATACATAAAAGCTATGGTTTGGCTTGCACGCCGAGAAGCTTAATTAAAAAAACTTTCTACCGTTATAATATGAGGTTTGTATTTAATAGATACTATTAATAAGCCCTGTATCATATAGGTGAAATAATTTAATTCGTGTATTTATAACAGGGAGGAAAAATCATCATGGTTTATACTATTGATACACGTACTGGCGAAATTATCGCCATTTCTTTCGAAGCATAGTTCTCGAGAAGAGTTTTTTTCTTAAAGTCGTTATGCGTGCGACAGTAAAAAAAGACGTTTTGTTAAACCACCTTGTATAATATAGGTGAAGAGTAGCTTAGTTACAGGAGCTACTATAAAATGGGTATCATAAACCTTAGCGTCCGGAGGCATGGATATGGACGCGTCATTTTAAAAAAATTATTTAATTTATTTTGATAGCTGTCTCAGGGGAGATAGCAGAAAAGGAGTATTTATTATGAATAATCTAGTTATCCAAAAAGGGCTTCTAGCTAAAATCTTTTCGCAGTTAAAAACTGCATCAAAACGGTAAGAAATACAGCTATCGGTAATCATTGCCGTAGCGACAGGTACAGTTGATGCTAGATGGCAAAAAAACACTATAACTACTTTACCATTTAAAGCATTTAGCAAAACTGCTGAACTTACTGGAGCGAACATTTAGTTGCAGGTGATTATGTAGAAATTTACTGGGTCAGCTTAGTCATGAATTCTAACTACACCGATAAAGCAGGTAAAAGCTGTTTATGGCGATATGTTTATCGCCGTGCGTGAATTTACACGCTTATCTCAACGTGAAACAGCAAAAGTTACTGAACCAGTTGAAGTTGTAGAACCAGAGGTAATTGAACCAGTAGGTGCAACTATTCTCTAATCATTTTTAAAGAAATCATATATGTACATGGCGGGAGCTAAGAAACATATATGATTTCTTTTTATTTTTATATATTATTTTTTTCTTTTTTTCTTGTTTAAGAGTAAAAAATGGTATATGAAAAAAACAAAAAAATAATTACCATAACTAAATATGGTACAGAGTACCTTGTATCATATTGGTGAGGACGGTTTGGTCTTTGGTTATATCCTTTTTTTCCTTTTTTTATATTTATCTGATAAAAATCGTCTTCGACATGATTTTACCTCCTGAATAATAAATATATATAACAACCAACGAACGGAAATGATAAATATAAGAGATATAACTAGGGACTGAAATAAAAAAATGGTATAAGAATTTGTGGTGAGTTCTTATATCATTTTTTTATTTTTATGATATTTATAAAGGAGAAAAATTATGTTTGATACTATACTAGATTTATTTTCTTCAGAAGAAAAATATAATGTATCGAAGAATGAAAAGAAATTATGAGCCTTCCTGCTCATAAATTTACTACAGAAAATGAATTAATTCGTGTAAAAGATAAAAATGGTTTTATTTCATTTTATGCTATATTAATAAAAAGACGGGTATGTTTTTTTATATGGAAAAAGATTTTTTTAAAATGAATTTGGTGAAGGTAATTTATGGCCGTTAATGAGCACATATAAGTTTGGTAAATTAACTAAAAGATGTGATCGGCTAAGAAATTATGGAAGACTAATTTAAGAAAATGTCGATATCATTGAAAATAGATATGTATTAGCATCTCAGGAATAAAAATTATGGTTTTAGAATTTTTAACAGAAGAAGATGCATCTTCGGCATTTAATTTTAATAGTGAAGGATTTAATAGATTTAAATCTCATCCATTATTTGATAGTATTGAAGTTAAGAAATGTGTTAGACCAGCATTACCAAGATGGACTACATATCGAGATTCAGATAGTTTTTAATATTTATATATTTTATTATTCTGGACTAGAAAAAAAGAAAAAGTTGTACGTCGAGTAGAAGTAAGACGTTATAAAAAAATATCTTGCGATTAATTCCAGAAGAATCTAAATATGAATGGGTAGCAAAAGAAATTGTTGATTTATTTATTAATAAAAAAATATAAAATATTAGGGAGATAATAACTATGAAACAATATATCGTAACACAAACAGATAAAAAAATGTTATTAATAAAAATCGGCGAAATGCGTTTTATTGTTTTCGCTGATAATTTTCTTGAAGCGATTAAGTATACTTATAATGCTTTAATTCAGATGGGTATTTCTGTTGATTATACTTGTCTTGATTATAAGGGACAGTTTGGATTTCTTTCTGAAGATGAAATATATTCTGAATCTAGTAAAAAGGGATACATTATTGTTATTTATGAAGAATTAAAAAGAATTTGGTTATTTTGTTGTGGAGGAGAATACTAATGTATAGAAATATGTAAAAGGTTGATAGGATTCTTTATAATCTTGACTGTTTAATTTGTGATAACAATAAGTCTCTTCGGGATTTAATTTATATTAACGAAGAATCTGGATATGATAAGTATCAGAAAAAAAGTAATTATCAAACTAAACGGTAAAGAAATTATTGTTGAAGACGGTATTTTATTTAAGCTAAGTAAGTTTTATTATATGTTGACTTGCTTAGAAAAATGGCGATTTTGAATCTGATTTACAAATGTTACAGTGTTTTTTTAAAAAATCCATAATTTTAAATTTGATTATCAAGATTTAAATAATGAAATTAAAGATATTATTCCTATTCGAAAAAGAATATGGAGTATATACTAAAGAAGATGATACAATTGTGCAAGAAATAAAATATTATTTTATGGGTATTCACTTTTTATTAAAAAGAATTAGATAGCTTATAAGGAGTAAACAAAATGAACGAACAATTATTTTTAAGATACCAAGATAATTTTTACTAAAATTATCAACGAAAGATATCGTCTTGATGATAAAATGTATAATTTCGATGATTATAATATCGAAGATTTTAAACTTTGTAATTTAGATTTTTTTATTATAAAGATGGTCGTCCATGCAAAATCTTAGATTATGATTGGGCCGGAGATGGAAAAATATACTTACGTTAATAATATTGTAATTCGTTTTGATAACGGAGAAATAAAAAGAAGATGTAACTGGAATGTCTCTTTATTTAACAGAAGAATCTTTAGAAAAGTATGGTTGGTATTTTAAAGAAGATGATTATTGATATGATAGATAATGAAAAATTTTTTTGGGAAACTATGTTCGAAGAATTAGATAAAAACTTCGCAAGAAGATTGGGAACAATTTGTTAAAGAACATGATATGGGAGGAAAAAAATGAAACAATATTATAGTGTAGAAAACTTCAAAAGCAATTAATTATGGCGATGAAATTTTATCTATTGCAGTAACATTGAATAAATGTGCTATAAATAATATACTTGTAATATTAGATAGATGGTCTATATCTTTTAACTGCATTGAATATATTGTATTTGATAGTAATGCTCAGGAACAATTAACATTATATATTTCTTATGAAAAGAAAAAAATAAAAAAACATAATGAAATCATTAAAGTTAAAATCGAAGACTTTAATGATTTACGAGGCGATTGGATTGATTTTGTTGGAGACATGTTCATGATGGCTCTCGTAAGTAAAGAAGAGGAGGGGCCATATGGAACCTATTGTTAATCCATGGCTAATTTATTTAGTATCAATTGTAGAGCATTTGCGAAACTTTTTTTAATGCTATTACATTTGTTGTCTGTGCTTTAGATATTATTATTGTTATGGGTACATTTATTGAATCAGATGATGCTATTGCTGTATTTTATAATCGTGAAGAAAAGAAAAATAAAACCGTTTATTAAATTATTAATAGCATTAACTATTATTTGTCCATTACTAGTAATTTTTATCCCATCAAAAAGAAACTATTATCGCTATGTATATTGCTAATATGGTTACGCCAGATAATTTTAAATTTTGCTAATGAAGTATTTAAGAGTAATCTTAAAGATTATATGGATATTATTTCTGGTGCGTTAAATAAATAGGTGATTGAAAATGGGAAAAAAATAATATAAATATTAATATGTGTAGATGGAAAAGCGAGAGTGTATTTCAATACATTCTCGCTAAACAATTATATTTAAAAAAATATATGCATTCCTAATGTAAGTATGTATACTCCTGGAAAAAGAGAATACGAAGCAGATTTTATATATTTTTAATTTAAAGAGTAAACGTTTAACAGAAGTTGAAATTAAAAATAAATAAAATTGATTTTCAGAATGATTTTCATAAACCTAGATATCATGATAGTGAAGATGTATCTTATTTATATTATGCATTGCCTAGTGATGTGTATGAAAAAAACATAAAGATTTCATTGATTCTAAACTAGGAGACGCTGGACTTATCATAATGGATAGAAAAAGAAGATGAAGAAGGTGCTTATTATGTATTCGGTGGCTTTTAAAAAAAGAAAGCTAAAAAGACGTAAAAACGCACAACCTTTAACAGATGAAAAAAATTCTTAGATATATGCGTATAGGGTGTATGAAATGGGTTTGGTAGGAGATTGTTATGTATGAAAAAAATTAATTAGAGTAGCTGAATTTAATACAGAATGTGCTGACATTTTAGAAAAACTCCATGACCCAGTATTTACATTAATTCAAAGAAATGGTCGTACACCTTGGTTTAATGAAAAAACTGAGGAGTACCATTTCATTGATGTAAATGGGAAAGAAAAAAACAACTAGTTATTGGGATATCTTTTTCAAATTAAGCATGGTATTTGATAAGTTAGAAAGAAAAGATAAATATACTAGTGCGTTAGAACTCATGGTATGCCTTCTTGGTTTCTTTTATAATACGACTAATTTCTATGAAGTAAGCGAAGAGATTAAAAGTTTGCCTAGATTAAGAAAAAAACATATTATGGTGAGAGTCAAGAAGATGTCGATAAATTAAAAGACACTATGAAAGTAGCTAGCGAATTATTTTTTTGGATTTGCATAGAGCTATGACTGTATTTGATACATTATCTGATGAAATAGAATTGGATTGAAATTATAAGATGACGAGGAGGAACAATAAATATGGGTATGTTTAGTTTTATCTATTGTGATATTAAAAAAATAAAAAAATCATCAAGGCGGACTTAATATGGTTGAAGGCGATATGGTCCGCATCATTGCTCGAACGATGAGCATTTAGTTGGTCAATATGATGGTTATGGTCGTGTATATACAAGCGACACTCTATCTTATGATGTTCATGAACTATTAGCTTTATGGAATAGAGGGCTTAAAGGTAAAAAGCTTTGCAGAATTATTAGGTTCTTATTTTGTTGATTCAGAAAGATTAGCTGATAAACATGAAGAATTACGTCATATCGGCATTGATATTGAATGTAATCATTTATTATATGGTAAGGATAAAAAGTTTCTGTAAGTATCCATTAAAAAAATCATAAGAGACCTAGCTAAAAATAAAAAAATTTAAAGTATAATGATATTCAGAATATTTCTATTTCAGACCCAGTACAAGGGTTTGAACGCATGACAAATGACGAATATTTACTAGAACGTTGTTTTGAAGGCAAAGATTATTTTGAATATATGGAAGTAGAATATGGAAGCGTGTTTGAATGAAAAGTAACATTTAAGAATAAAGAGCGAGCTATTCAATTCATGCAAGTAGTCGGTGATAAATTTGAACATACTATCTGGGAACAAATTTACGATAAAGTATGGGATATAGACAATTGGGAAACAACTGGCACTAGCTTTGCACTTCTTACGTATTATAATCAAAAGAATAACGAAGAGCTTCATGTTGAATTCAGGCGTCATTCGAATGAAATTGTTATGTCTATTATAGAAAATAAATATAAACCTGAATTAATTTATTCGTTCTATAATATGTTTAAAGATATGCATTATGATAGAATGTGTATTGATAATGTGGGTGAGACAATGGAATCGAAGAAAAAAATATTATAAAGCCACGGAAAAATCTGTACGTGGCTTTTTTTAATTAGAAAGGGTTATGTATATGGAATTGTTAAAAAACTATTAAAGTAGAAACAAATTGTCCGACAGTTTGGTTCAACACACTAAAGAATTCTAATATGTTAGACGATTTAAAATTTATGCTTAAATTTTCTGAAAATAAAATCTCATCTATTGGCGATATGTTAACTATTTCACTCAATGTAAATGGTGTAACAATTACATACGACCCAACATTAATTAGTTATCAAACTATACATCAATTAATGCAATTAGTTGATATGCGTATAAATAAAAAGAAAGAGGAATAGAAAATGTTTGAATACTATTATCACCTATTTCAAATCTTTAAATATGATTTAAAAAGAAATGGTAGCAGAGATTTAATATGGATACTTTAAAAAGGTTATCTGTTGTTACAAATAATTTTGAAGAATTAAAAGAAAAAAAGTGCTTGAGCTAACTAAAAATGATTTTAGTTGGGTTTTAGAATGTAACATAAAGAATGAAGATGGACATATTGTTGATATAAAATTATTAATTCTTTTCTGATTTTTAAATATGATATTGAAGATGAAGATTCTAATTATAAAGCTTTAACAGTAAAAAGTTGCTTATGAAAGATATTTAACAGATGTTGTAGAAGATGTTAGTAATAATGTACAAATAATTTTCTATCAACATAATGATAAGTTATTTAAAGATGGTATTTTTGAAATTCAAACAAGAGATAAAAAAACATTTTTTTAATGCTTTTTTTATACTTTATTTGAAGAGATGGAACTATTATAATTATGAAAAACAACAAAATTATTAGGTATCACTGGCGACTATAAAGAGCTTCAAGAAAAAAATTATCTAAATTAGTCAAAAAAATAATTATGGTTGGTCTATTGAGTATGAAGATGATAACATAATGGATATGGTAACATTAACTTTTAACAGATTTTTTTCTTTAGAAGAAAAAAAGATGATAAAGATAGTTATATTCATGCCAAAGCTATTTTCGAACATACATATAGCAAACATTATATCCGAGAAGAAAAAAATTTGTATTAATTTATATAAATATGATTTTACTTCTGACGGCACTCTTGATGTAGAAGTAAAAAGATAATCAAATTTTCTTAGCTCTTTATACTTTTATTTGTTGAAATAGGTATTCTATGATTATTTTATCGTTTGAGTCTAAAAAAATAAAAGCTAGAGAATATTTCAATTTTATTTTAAGTAATGCTTCTATTAAATTAGAAACAATTGTACTTAATGACTTTTGCATATCAATATGATTATGAAATATGCATTGATTTATTATATAGTAAATCTGGTGATTTTTTTATAATTATGAAATGTTTAGAGTATATGTTCGTGTAGAAAATAAAAAAACGTATTAATCTTTTGCTGAAAATGAATTAGATTTTTAAATGGTCAGAAAAACATATTTCTGATTATTTCTTAGCTTTATTTGCTAAACATAAATTAAATATTAAAGTAGAAAAGGAACAAGAGTATGTCTGATAATGAAATTACTTTTTATGCTTAATGCATTAACATTAATTGCTGTGCCATGTATTCTTTTTTTATGTTACATATATATTTTTAAAAGAAGATGGGCGTGACAAAAATAGCAAAGTACCTTCTTATCTTAGCTGGAATATTTTTTTGCTCCTGATGTTATTTTTTTATTTTATTAAAAAAACAATAAATGCTTTTATTTATATGTTAACTATTTATTTTAAATAAAATTGGAGGTGAAAATATATGGCTGATGCATTACTAGAAAAACTAAGAACACAAAGAACTACTTTGCCATTCAAAAAAATGGTGAATATGCAAAAAATATTCTTTGATTTAGTTGATGAAAAACGAAAAAAACACAATCCATTGCTTTTTTTGACAAGAGTAAAAAAGAAGAACGATGTTATAGTTATTCTTATAAAAATAGATGTTGGATTTTTTTACTAAAAATATTTATTTTTTTAAAGATGATAGATATAATGAAGAAATTAAAATTGATGTATCTATTTATAATAATGTCATTGTCATTTCTTCTAGTTCTGATAAAAAAATAATATTATGGGTTTATTATATCAATATAAAAGAATATTATATGCGAAAAACATTACGCGAAAGTTATGTTGATGGAGGAATTCATTGAAGCTCAATTATAATAAAAGGAAAAATAAAATATGGTTATTAAAAGCAATTTATAATTATGCTCATGCCATGACTGTATTACAAAAAATGGCTGAAAGATGAAGTTCAAGGGAATAATAGTTTTGAATATGCTCTTAACGATAAACGTTATACTGTTGGTTTATCAAGTATAGTCTATTTATCTAAAGGAAGTAACATTCTTAATTTTTTTATATTAAAAAAACAATGAAGACGATATTAAAGTTACTGAAGAAGCTTCTTTGAATTTAATTAATAAAGATTTCGAAAATGAAGTTGAAATTTCTTTTAATGCAGAAACGCCTTATGAATTAGATTGCATAAATCATATCTTTACTTTATTGTCTATGAATATTATGAATATGTCTGATGCATGGTAACTATTATGTTTGAATATAATAAAGAAAAAAATATAGCTATAAGAATATTGTCGATAAATTATTATTTGATAATTCTAGCTATATTTGGAAAACAACTTTGTTAGGGCTTTGGTGACGCAGAATTCTATCCCTAATCGTATTGAAGAAAAAAAGGATTAGAAATTGCTTGTTATGGTAAAGGTATTCGCCCTGGGCCAATTAATAAGAACTGATAGTATTTATTTATCTGAACAATCTGCTATTCAACATGAAATAGATATATTGATAGATAAATTACCAACAGAAAAAAAGATAAAGATAATTTATATATTTTATTAAATGAACAAGGAACAAAATGAGGATTACAAGAAAAGGGATTTTTGTAAAAGATTCAAATCAATGGTTTGATGACTTTAAAAATACATTATATTATCAAGTTCTTGAATTTTTGATTTATGCCACTGAAGATACAATTAATATTGCTAATGGTATTAGAATTTTTAAAAAAGTGGCAATAATAAAATATTCTTTGAATATATAGCTGATAATGAATTCCATGAAAAAAACAGTAAACGATATTATTGAATTAATGAAAGAAAAGGAAGAAAAATCATGAATAACAAAATTTTTATTAACAGGTTTAGTATTGGTATCTTTAGCGGGTACAACATTTGCCGCTGGAATCAATAATACAGTTAATTCTACAGCAGCATATTATGGTGCAGAGGCTTATGGTAATTCTAATAAGATTGAAGAAACTGGTCGGTCTGCATTTGTAATTGGTTATAACAATACTGTAAGTGCTAACAATGCATTAGTTTATGGTGTTGAAAACAAAGCAGAAGGTATTAATAGTTTAGTTGGCGGCGAATACTCAAAAGCTACCGGTAGAAATTCTGTTGCAATCGGTTCTTCTGCACAAGCATTACAAGATAATACATTTGCTATTGGTTCTCAAGCAAGAGCAAATGGTACTGATGCTTTAGCCTTCGGTAATGGTGCTTATGCTGAAAATACAGCAACTGTTGCTATTGGTAAAACAGTTAAAGCAACTGAAGAAGGGGCTTTAGCTATTGGTTTTAATACAGAAGCCACTGCACGAGATGCCATTGCAATTGGCGGTAATGTAAAAGAACCTGGTGATATTCTAGCTACTCAAAAAACAACTGCATCTGGTAGACAATCCATCGCTCTTGGATATAAAGCAAATTCTAAAGGCGTTTCCGGAATTTCTATTGGTACTAATGCTTATTCTGAAGGAAGAGGTGCTGTTAGTATTGGTAGCTGGTCTATTGCATCTGGAGATGATGCAACAGCAGTAGGCGGAGGTCATGCTAGAGCAGATAGAGCCGTTGTTGTTGGTTCTGGTAATGCAGACGGTAAAGAATCTGTTTCTGTGGGGTCATATTCAAGAGTATACGCTGAAGGTGCTGTTGGTATTGGCAGAAATGTTTTTATTGATGATAGTGCAACAAACTCTGTTGTTATTGGCTCTTCCTCTGAGACAATTAGTAAAAAGAATGTGACAGCTATCGGTTCCAATACATATTCTGAAGTTGAAAATAGTGTAGCACTCGGAACATCGGCAAGAGCAGATGAAGTAGTTTCTACTAGCTCTGCGAATATTGCTGGTAAAACATATAATTTTGCAGGCAAAACCGCTGATGGTACAGTAAGTATTGGTGGTAAAATTATATCTGGTTATGAAACAGACAGATACGGAATGCCTATCTTCGATGATAATGGTAATATGATTCCTATAGTTGATAAAACTGTCTCATCGTACTATCACAAATGTAGCGGCAGGTCGTATTAGCGATACTTCCACTGATGCAGTTAATGGTAGTCAATTGAATGCAGCTATTAAAGGTATTGATAAGAACCATCAAGACATTGTAGATACTGCAAAAAGGTCTACAAATGTTAGGTGACGTTATGGCAGACCATGAAGTAGCGATTACTGTTAACAAACAAGCATCAGCTGATGCTATGACAGAAGCTAAGAAACACGGAAGTGTTGTTGCTGGTGACAATGTAGTTGTTACAACTGGTACAAATGCAGCTGGTGGTAAAGAATACACTGTATCTGTAAATAAAAAAATCTTACAAATATGAATTCTATTGAATTCGGTGCTAATACTGATTCTAAACATTCTATTGCAAATAAAGATGGTATGCATGTATTCAATGGTGAAGTAAATACTAATTATGATTCTAATGGTATTAAAATTGAAAAATACTAATACTTTAGAAACTGCTCAATATACTATGAATGGTATGCAAGCTTCTGATGATAATGCTACTATTCGTTTTACTACTACAAATATTGATGCTGGCAATCAACAAATTCATGGTATCAAAGCTGGTACAGCTAATACTGATGCTGTTAACGTAAGTCAATTAAAAGAAATAGGAAATAAAGTTAACGATAATTCTAAACGTATCGACACAAACGAAAAATCGTATCAATGATTTAGATAATAAAAATTAATGATGTTGGTCGTAATGCTTTTAGAACGTGCTAATCATTATACAGATTTGCAAGTCAATAAAGGTGTCGCTAAAGCGTCTGCTCTTGCTGGCCTTAAATTCTTAGATTATAATCCTAAAGATAAATGGTCTTTCGCAGCGAGCGTAGGTCATTACCGTAATGCTAATGCGGTTGCCGTAGGTGCCGCATACCAACCTAATGAAAACACTATGGTTCATGGTGGTATTACAGTAGATGGTAAAATAGCATATAATTTAGGTGTAAGTGTTAAAGTTGGCGGTCAAAAAAATATTAATAAATATGAATTAGCTGAACAAGTTAGACAGTTACAATCTGATAATGCAGAGTTACGTCAAGAATTAGCTGAATTGCGTTCTATGATTGAAAAGCGATAAGTAAACAATATGGATAATAAATTAAGAGAAGAATTAAGAAGTCAATTATTCAATCAATTAGAACAAGACGAGCGTGAATTAGCTTATCTTGTATCTGAATATGGTTCAATTATTGACAGATATTTATTTTTACAAGAGGAAATTGAATCTGTAAGAAGACAAATTCTTTCTGTGTAAAAATAATAATTAAAAGACCCCTACGGGGTCTTTTTATTTTTGTTTTTACGGCTTAGTGCCGCATCACAAGCCTTGTATCATATTGGTGATATAATTAAGAAGGTGCTAGAGATGGCTAAAGTCTTGTATTCAATTTTTATATGCTATTACTTTTTATTATTGTAATTAGCATTTTCCATTAATATAAGGCTTTTAGCTATTTCGGCATGCCTTGTATAATAATGGTGAATTAAGTTTTTAATTTTTTTATTATTTTAAAGTAGACAAAAAGGAGAAAAATTATTATGAATAAGATGTTTGAACTTGTAGGCCGTGCAGTTGTTGGTGGAATCATCGGTTTTGCAGTTGGGTATGTAACCCAAACTGCAATTAACGGTGGTTTGGCTAATAATGTGAAAGCAGACGTTAAGGGTTTTAAGAAATTGGTCAAAGACACAATTAATGCGTAAGCGAAACCTTGTATAATATTGGTGAAATGCCTTAGTTAAGTTATTCGTCGCTATATTGCGGTTTAATTTAATTAAGGCTTTCATATATGTTGAAGGTCGGCATCGAACCTTCTGGGGCAAGCTGAGACTTGCGAATAATTGCGGTATTTGGAGGAAAGCTAAGTCATAAAGATATGTGAACTCCACTGAAGGCTATATGTAATAGTGTAGTCAAGTGTCCAATGGATTGAAACTCATTAGAGAATATAATATCCTAAAAGACCGCAACTTCCATTAGCGACGATACTAATGTTGAAGAAGTAGTGGACTACCCTATCGAAAGATAGGGACTATAACTTATATTGGCGGATTGCGTTGAGGTCGAAATACTTTTTCATAATCATAAGTAAATTAATAGTAGACGTAAGAGCTACCATCCGCCAATATTTCATGGGCTTAGTAGAGAAAAAAACTGGTGCAACTCCAGAAAAGCCCTCTTTGTATAACTACATTATCGTAATTTAGGTGTTCCAACGGTTCCGGAATGCCTTGTACGATAATGGTGAGTGAAAATCATTTAGTCATTCATACCTGTTTGTATAAGGAAATGGTATTGGCAATGATAAAAAGAAGAGTAACTCAAATTTTTTTAATTATAAGATAAAAAGTTTTAAGTCCTCTAGTCAGATAGTAGAGGCAAAATAAGGAGTAATTATGAACAACTTTAGTTTAATCAAAGGGTACGTATCCCGCAAAACAACTACTTTCCATCCAGCACGTGATGGTAAAAAGCTGTATTTAGCACAACTATCGCAGTAGCAACTGGCACAGTTGATGGCGAAGGTAAGAAAGTATATAACTGGGTACCAGTTAAATCCTTCGGTAAAAACAGCTGAATTGATGAATGAAAAATCTTGTTGGTGGTGATTACACAGAAATCACTGGTCGTTTGGGTATGAACCCACGTTATACCAATAAGAAAGGCGAAACAGTTTATGAAACTTGTTTCTTGGTAGCAACACAATTCTCTCGTTTGACTCAACGCGAAACTCCAAAAAAGCAACTGAAGTAGCTCAAGAAGAAGTTGAAAAACTTTGCAGGAGCACCAGAAGTGTTCGGCGAAGAATTAGAAGGTGCAACAATTCTTTAATTTAATTTAAACTAACATAAGAAAAAAATCATACATGAACCACTGGCGTGAAGAGATGTATGATTTTTTTCTTTTTGTTTTTAACTTGAGTTAAAAAAATATTTTTTTAGTTGAAATTAAAAAAACAAAAAGTGTTATAATATTTTTTTAACGAAAGGAATTTTTAATTATGAAAGAAAAATTATTCATTAGAAGAAATCGTAGAAACATTAGCTAAATTTAAAGAAGTTATGAATTATGTGCGTCAAAAATCATGGCGTATGGGACAGCACTGTACAAGAATGTGATAAAGCATTTGGTGATATTCGTCATTATTGTGAACTACAATATCCTACACAACGTAGAGATAAAACAAAAAGTAGTTCGTTTAATTCATGATTTTTTTCTGTTAAACGTCGTGAATGTAAAGATTATCTTGAAGTCTTGGCTCCATTATTTGAAAGTAATTTGGTTGAAGAAAAACAATTGATGAATGTCAATCGTATTATTAATCAAATTAAAAAAAGAACCAAGAGAAAAAAATCGTGCGTATAAACCTCGTGTATTAGAAGATTTATTTAAGTAATATAAATTTTTCGTGTTATTTTTAATTAGAAAAAGAGGTGTTTATATGAAATTTTTTTAATTAATCTATTAAAAAAAGTTGCACTAAAAATGTATTATGTGCCATAATAAAAATAGAATTAGAAATCTTGGAAGCACGTCTTGCTTTTAGATGAATAATACGAAGGACATTTTTTTAAAATGGCAGATACATATTTTGTAAATGACTACGCTCTTAAAGACGCTGCGGAACTACGCAAAGAAACTGAAGAGCGAATTAAAAAAAGCAGTAGAACGTATCGTTAAAATTTTTGTATAAAGCGATTACAACTGCGGCAGAGAAAAATGAATTTGAAGTTACGAGTACATTAGATTTAAGCTCCGACCATGATTTGGATAGAGCTACAGTTGAAGGTGTAAAAACAGAATTAACCAATAAAGGTTATACTGTTACTTACGAAACTGAAGACCATAATGTATGGAAAGTAACTTGGTAGTTTTTAATAAGCTCGGATAGTCATTCCGAGCTTTATTTTTATATGGAGAAAAAAATCAATGGTAAATGTATTCAAACCAACCGAAGAGGAATGGAATATGGGTGTTGTCGGCATTGAAGATATGTACGGCAATAAAGTTTTATTTAATAGTATTGTAATGCTATTAGGTCAAGAATATGGTATTTATTTATTAGTTTGTAATGATGACGATGAATATGGTGCTGCGTTAACAGATGACCCAACTTGTCAAGATAAGGAAAGTCGTATCCACTTTAATGAATTTTTTTAGATTATGAACATATTAAAGTCGTTGGTACGTATGATAAAGATAACAAAGTGTTAATGGGTAAAATTGGTAAAACCGAAAAATGTATTTCTTGGCAAAAGTAAAAAAACGTCGAAATAAAAAAATATGAAAGTGAGTGCATAACATGTTATTTTTAAAAAATATGCCAGCTCATGAATTTTTAGATAAATTCTTTAAGCTAGACAATCTAAAATTTGATACTATATATGATGATAAAATTTATAATTATAATGTAGCTTCTTACAATGATAAAGAAAAAGACGGAAATATTACTGTGTTAAATTTAAGTCTTTTTAGAAAAACGAGATGAAAATTTAACTGGGCAGATATTCAATATAAATATTTATTTTTTTAGAATTTTTATCTTAATAACGATTTAATTAAATTTAGTGATGATACATCTGACAATAAAACAAAACAAATCGTTAAAAGATTTTGTTGACGCAGTTATTAATGCATAGAGGAGTAAAAATGAAAAAAACTTATTGAATTAGAACCTGGAGTTTTAAGTGCCGAAAAATTTTTATATCAATTACAAACATGTAAAAATGTTGTACTTGAAAATGGATACGATGAAAAATTTTTTATATTAAAAATGTATATGTTCCTAAAAATTTTAAAGAAGAACGTACAATTTTTGTTTAGCATAAATTTTTTTGGCGTAAAGATATACAATATCAAAAGCCATGCTGTATATACACCAGTATGTATTGAATATTCAATAAATTTAGAAACTAATCTAATTTCTTGCACAGATAATAATGCTCCATTAGGTGCAGAATTGTTAAGTAAATTAATCAACGAAGTAATTTCTTGTATAATAATGGTGTGTCATTTCGGCACAGTATTTTTTTAATTTAATTTATTTGTATAAGGAGTTTTAATTATGATGACTTTAACATTTAATCATGAAGCAGAAGCTATTGCGATTATGCATCATATCACATTTTTGCACAAGAGAACAATAATATTGTGCAAGCAGAAGAAGACCGTTTCTCTCTTGAATATTTTGTGTCTACAGATTCAATTTGTGTATTCGCAATGAATGGTGAATTCTTGAGCATTGTGATGAGTGTAGTTCGTACTGGCACCAATATTCATTTTGAAACAGATATTGAAGATAATATCGCTGGTGGTGGTTATCCTCAGCCATTAGTTTATCAAATGGTAATGAATTTGATGTCTGAAATTTTAGATGACTTTAATCAAAAAAAGAGTATATGAATTCTGTTTCTGAAGTATAATATTTTTATGATAGCCACGCATGTATTTGCGTGGCTATTAAGTATTATTTTTTTATTTCTTTTTAAAGAAAGTGTGCAAAAATGGAATATATTATTAGGCATGAATATAGAGATATACATAATGCATTATTAAGAATTTTTTTCTGAAATCTTACAAGATAAAATGGAATATACAATTTATTCCTCAAAAAAACAGAAAAAAAGAAGAAAAAGATATTGTTGGCATGGGTATGCGAATGGTAACAGAAAAAAAGAATTTAGTATAACATTCCATATTAGAGAAAAAACAGATGGGGCTACTTGCAATTCAACTATCGGTTGCGAATTAATTATGAAAGAATATGGTTTAGGTGAATTTGCTATTTTCTCTAGTAACAAAGATGAAGCATATACTATTGTTAATATTTTTGAGTTTTTAACAGAAAGATTCTATCGAGCTCAACTAGATAGAGAATTATTAGGTGAATAATATGTTATGTTATAAAGATGTCAAAATAACATTTGTGATTTAAAACATGAGATATATTTTTGACAAATTAGTAAGCCTATTGGGGAAACTAGTAGGTAGAGGCGGTCTTAGCCGTCCAACTAAGACATTGAATTGCTGGAAACCCCTAAAGCTCAATTAACTACAACGTAATTTTGAAATACAAATAAGCGTGAATGTAGCGAAAGCAGAAAAAAATAATTGAGATGAGATATGGTTAAATCCTAAGTCTTAATAAAAGCAATGGGCAATCAGCAGCGAAGCTTTTATTAAAATTTTTAATAAAGAACGTTCAACGACTATTCCTCGTGAGGGAAGTACGCTATAAGCGATTGATAGCGGAAGTGGTGTCGCTTTAAGTTTTTTTATTTTTTTATAAAAATAAAAAAATATGGATAAGATATAGTCTGTGCTTATACGAAAGTATAAGGTGCATGTAATGGTGCCGGTTAAAGAATAGCGTCTTTAACTGAACAAGACTTCTTGTGATTAAAAAAATCACTTGGTTCTAAAAATGTCCTGTAAAAAAATGTTACTAAAAGATTGCTTTTTTTCTGTAACAATATATTATAATTATCTCGTAATATAATTAATAGAAAGCGAGGTGATAATAATGTACTTAGTATTAAAGCAACAAGTAAAAACATTTAACTAAAGAAGAGTATAATATTTTAAGAGAATTGTGCAGAATAGCTAAGAATTTAACGAATCAAGCAATTTATAATGTTCGACAACATTATTTTTCAAGAAAAAAACAATATTTAAAATATGAAGCAAATTATCACGAATTAAAATGTTATAAAAATTATAAATTGTTAAATTCTAATATGGCTCAACAAACTCTTAAAAAAATGTTGACCAAATGTTTAAATCATTTTTTTGCATTAATTAAATTAGCAAAGCAAGGAAAAATACAATTTTAAGCATATACGATTACCTAAGTATCTGCCTAAAAATGGATATTCCAATTTAATCATTAGCCAAATTAGGGCTTAGAAAAAGATGGTTTTTTTACTATTCCAGTTTCTAATGCTTTTAAAGAAAAAAACATAAAGAAATTAAAAATAGAAATTAAAATTCCTTCAATATTAGAAGATAAAAAAATAAAAAGAAATTCAAATTATTCCTAAATTTAATGCTAGGTTCTTTGAAATTCAATATACATATGAGATTCAAGAAGAAAATATTAAATTAAATACTAACAATGCACTGGCTATTGATTTAGGAGTTAATAATTTATGTACTTGTGTTACCAACACGGGTAAATCTTTTATTATCGATGGAAGAAAAATTAAAAATCTATCAACCAATTCTTTAATAAACAAAATGCAAAATTACAGTCTATAAAAAGATAAGCAAAAATATTCTTAGACAGACAAAACAACAATTTTTAATTTCTCGCAAAAAGAAAAAAATAGAATCGATGATTATATCAACAAAAACTTGTCGATATATTGTTAATTATTGTTTGACTAACGATATTGGAACTTTAGTGATTGGATATAATCAATCATTTCAAAATAAAACTAACTTAGGAAAAAAAGAAATAATCAAATTTTTTTACTCATTTGCCATTTGGTAAAAATAAGAGAAAAAAATTAGAATATTTATGTAAACGATATAATATAAATTATATTCTACAAGAAGAATCTTATACTTCTAAAGCTAGTTTCTTTGATAATGATGAACTACCTATTTATAATGCAGATAATCCACAAACATATAAATTTAGTGGTAAACGTGTTAAAAAGAGGTTTATACCAAACTAAAGATAATTATCGTTTTAATGCAGACTGTAATGGAGCATTAAATATTCTTCGTAAAAAGTAAAGCTGTAGACTTAACTGTCTTATGCCATAGGGGCGAACTGGACACGCCTAAAAAGAATAAGGATTTCTTAGGGAATCAAACTTCTTAACAAAAATAACTTTATGTTATTTTTAGAATCATATGACTTTAGTCAAATGAGGTTCAGAAAAGACAGAACGTATTGCGGAACAGATTGTAAATTACAAGGCACTTGTAAAGAAAGTTTCGAATATGCAAAAAAGAACAAAGACAACATCCAGATGAATTTGTAAGAAATTTACCATTCTCTATTCGGTATAAAAAGTGAATGTGAAAAATTTTCAAAAAAATAGTTGACATATACTATAACTATGTTAAAAATATACATGTGAGTTTTACCTCCTTTCGTTAATATAACTCACACGTGCGTATAGGGTTCTGCTTTTGGTGATGGCAGAAGACCGTGGAACAACAACTTCATAGGTGTTGATTAGACAAGAAGAAGACGGTATTTGAGAGATGCCGTCTTTTTCTTTATTGCTTTTTGTCTTTTTGTAGTATAATATACATATCTTAATTCGGTATTATGGTAGAAAAAAAGGACAAAACTATGAAAGTCTATGGATATGCTAACAATTTAAAAAGGCGAACAAATATATGGTCGTCTTGTTGATAGAAAATTCTTACTCGTAAAAGATGTTACGTTGGTTGAAATTAAACCAGATACATTTCAATCCGAACAAGAAATTCGAGTAAAAAGAAATAAATTAGTGGCGAAAGCAAATCGTAAAGCTACTTCTGAAATTAAAAATTAATAAAAAAACAAAACAAAAAAATCTTCAGGAATTAGCAACGCCAGAAATGCTTGGTAAGTATCTTGCCATGATTATGTTACAGTGGGTAACAAAACTGTTACGACATATTTATATTTAATTATATAAATATCAATAAATTTAAATAAAAATCGAACAGAATACCCTCTGTATCTCGTAAAGGGTGCAGACTCAACGTTAATTGCTTTTTAATTCCTAAAGCTCTACGACCTAAACAGTAATCGGAAACGATAAGCTGAGATTTAAAAATCTAAGGTGCGAAAGCAGAAAAAAATAGTAGAGATGGCATATGATGAAATAAAAAGCATATCAGTGTCTGAGTGATAAAAATAGTGAACCTCAGAAGACGTATGTTCTAAGTGCTACAAAAACAATGGATGTTTAGCAGGGAAAGCCCTAAGTCTTATTATAAGATATGGGAGACCTCCAACGACTATCTCCTTGAGGGAGAGTAAAACTGCAAGCTTATGGCAGAAGAAAAAAATGTTGCTCCTATTTTAAGATAGATAGGATGAAGATATAGTCTACGCTGACATGAAAGTGTCAGAGGTCTACTGGTAACAGAAAGACTGCATTAGAAGTTGCGTTCTAATGTGAATGAGATAAATTTACAAAAATTTGACAAATTATAAAAAATCCTTTATAGTAATAATATAAATAGATGATTATTATAAAGGAGATACAACTTATGCAATTAATAAGCATTGGTAAATTTGCTAAAAAAAGTTGGATTAACAACAGCATCTTTAAGAAGAATGCACGAATCTGGAGAATGTATTCCGTATCACGTTACTAAAGGCGGTACGAGATATTATTCTTTAGACCAATTAAAAGATTTTTCAACTGCTGATAAGCAAAAAAACTTGTAATCGGTTATTGCCGAGTGTCTACTCAATCGCAAAAAGATGATTTAGAAACTCAAATTAATAATGTAAAATCTTATATGTATGCTAAAGGATACGAATTTGAAATTATTTCAGATATCGGCTCTGGTGTTAACTATAAGAAAAAAAGGATTACAAGAACTCCTTGATAAAATTAATAATCAAGATATTTCTAAGATTGTTATATTATATAAAGATAGATTAATTAGATTTGGATTTGAACTAATAGAATATATTTGTAAAATTAACAATGTAGAAATAGAAATAATTGATAATACAGAACAAAGTAAAGAACAAGAATTATCTGATGATTTAATCCAGATTATTACTGTTTTTGCCAATCGTTTATATGGCCAACGTTCTAAAAAAACTAAACAATTAATCAATGGAGTAAAGGAAAATGTATCTAACAAAAAAAGATTAGATTATTACCTACAGCAGAACAAGAAAAAAATATTTTGGAAAAGTGCAGGTGTCGCTAGATGGTCTTATAATTTTTTTCTTGAGTTATAATCAAGAAAAATATAATGAATGGTTAGAAGATAATAATAAAGAAAAATTTATTAAAGAAACTGAAGTTAGAAAATATATCAATAACACACTTAAAAATACTACACATACTTGGCTAAAAGAAGTTGGCAGTAATGTAATGAAACAAGCTGTTAAGGATGCAAATGAAGCTTTATTCCGTTTCTTTAAAAAAATTTCTAATTATCCAAAAATATAAATCTCGAAAAATCTAAACCTAGTTTTTATGTTAATTATGAAACTTTAATACAAACACCGAATGGATTTCGTGGTGAAAAAAACTTGGTATTGTAAAAACCAAAGAATCATTACCTAAAAATTCCAAAAAGGGCAAAAAAATATTAATCCTAGAATTACGTATGATGGTAAATTTTTGGTTTTTTTATCTATAGGATATAAAGTTGAGCCAAATAAAGTTAAATTAACAGATGAAAAAAATAGGTATTGATGTTGGATTAAAAGATTTAGCTATTGTATCTAATAAAAAAATAATTCTTGTTCAAGAAAAATATAGAAATATTAATAAAGGATATAAAGTTAAATTATTAGAAAAAAACGATTAAAAACGTGCTCAACGAAAAACTTTCAAGAAAAAAATTTTTAAATAATATAGAAAGTTATGATGAAAATCGTGTACCAACATATATAAGACCTCTTAAAGACTGTAAAAAAATATTCAAAAAAACAAATACATGTAATTCAAGATTTATATAGAAAATTAACTAATATTAGAAATAATTATATTCATCAAGTAACAACTGAGATAGTGAAAACCAAAACCATTTAGAATTGTACTTGAAGATTTGAATATAAAAGGTCTAATGAAAAAAATAAACATACTGCAAAAATCAATTGCTGATGCAAAATGGTATGAATTTAGAAGACAAATTTTATATAAAAGCTGAATTATATGGTATTGAAGTTATATTAGCTGATAGATTTTTATCCTAGTTCAAAAAAACATGTAGCTGTTGTGGGAATTATAAAAAAAGATTTAAAAACTCAAAAGACAGAATATATGTATGTAATGAATGCGGATTAAAAATCGATAGAGACATTAATGCAGCTATTAATTTAGCAAATTATCAAATTTAGAAGAGTTTATTTAACACAAGCTTTCTAAATATGTACCCATCGTATTACTGGGGAATTTAAGCCCTTGGAGCGTTATACCAAACGAAAGTAGCTAGACTATTTTATAGCAGTAAAAATCGGACGCGATGAATAGGGAAGATATTTCGAGAGGAATATCATAGTGTAAGTTTACTATATTTTTTTTAAAAATTTATGTAAATTTATCGTAGCGGTTCGTGGCAGTAAAATTACTGAAGATGAATATACATATGAATATGAAAAAGAAAAAGGCGTTAAATAGTTCTGAGTACAAGGAGATTTTTATGTTAAATTTTTTTATTATAATGGCGATGAGTCAATTCAAACATATGAGGCTGAATTTACATTAGAAATTAAAAATGACTATTACAAAGGTCATGGTACGGTAGACAAAGATAGTATTAAAACTTTGTATACTAAATTAATTGAAGATGGAAATTACGATGCCGAATTTAATTTAATTGATGTAGAAGAACATGAAGGTTTTACAGCGATTAAATACGAAGCAACAGATTATATTGACGGTTCTTTCTTATTATTCGATTTAGTTCGTGAAGTGCCTAAAGATGTTTATACATATTTTATTTGTTCTCCTAGTTTTGATTTTTATTATAAGCATGTTGGTAAAAAAATTCGTTACCGTTCTCTTCTCGTTATTTAGTGTACACAGCTCATAATGGCAGTTATATTTTGTGTGATGATTATAAAAGAAACCATTGGTAAATTAGAAGAAGTAGCACAACGTATTCTTCACGAAGGTGCTTCGTTTACTAAAGATGCGATTTTAATTTCTAAAAATTGATAGTGGTGATAATAAAGACTTTAATGACTTATTAGACGATTACAAAACGTATGATGTAATGCGTGAAAATATTAATTTTGCGGCTAAACAAGATAATCCAGAAGAAATCATTAAAATGCTTCGTAGTCAATTTGGCGACGACATGGAAATTGTCTTCATTGATGAAGAAACTGGTAAACGTGTTGGTGGTCCAAATAAAGAAAAAGAAGGATAATAAAAATTATCTTAGGTAATATAAAGGACGGTAGTTTATTTTAATCTTCCTCCTCCTTTGTATAATATATAATAAAAACTACTTGTGTAAAAAGTGATGAGATATAATGTATATAGAGTATTCTATGTAATACAAAAATCTCCTCATTTTGTACACAAAAAGATGGTTATTCTGAGCAGCGACAGAATAGCCATCTTTTTTTATTTATATCAGAAAGGAATTTAAAAAATGAGTGAACATATTGGCACTATATTAGCAATTATTTTTTTGTTGTATTATTTTTATTAGGAAAAATCATCTTTAAGATTTTTTTAATGATGAACATAAAATTGGGATTCGATATAATTTTAGATTGTTTTTTTGAAGAACCAGATAGCCCACATAGCTTTTAAATTTGAAATCATATGGAGCAAATAAAATATGAAAAAGAAATTAGTTAAAAGTATATATAAGAGACCTACGGTTTGATATCCCAGATGTGTCTTTAGAAAAAAATAGAAGAATTATATAAGCAATTGCAATGGTCAGAAGCTAGAGATAATTCTGTCCATGAAGTGATTAAAAAAATACAAACTTTACAATCAACGATTGAAATATTAAAAAGAACAAATTCAAGAATTAAATGACAGAAAAAAATAGAATTAGAAAACTTAGTATATGTAAATGGTGAAATAAAAAACATACGCAAATATCTTGTCAGAAATCGAAAAAGATGCTAAGATTAAATAGTAACTTTTTCTGATTCTAACGAAAGGATATTGGTATGGAAGATATTATTAATCAACCAAAACATTATACTCATGGAGGTATTGAGGTACGTCCATTTATCAATTCTCAGGGTTATAATTTCGATATGGGCAATGTCATTAAATATGTTGTGCGTGCTGGTATTAAAACGCCAGATAAATTAATTGACTTAGAAAAAGCATTAAACTATATTAATGATGAAATTAAAAAAAGGCAATAAAAAAATTGCATTTTGAACCTACAAGTATTTTTCATTTCTGGCTATGAATTTATTAGAAGCCAACCACATTTAACAGATAACCTTAAAAATGTCATTTCTTTATTATCTAAAGATGAAAAAACAGACTGTATTTTAATGGCAGAAGTAATTTCTGCACGAGATTTGTTGCAAGAAGAAATTAACATGTTAAAGATTTAAGGTAATAAACCCATTGAAACGTTTTTTTAATTCTCTTAATTAAGAAAGGAAAGAACTCCAATGGGTTTTTACTTGCTGTAAAAAATTTTTACAAGAAAAAACTGGCGATTACTCGTCAACTGCCTTAGGTGGCTCATACTTTTTTTATTCTTATTGTATTGTCTTTTTCTGTATGTTTTGGATAAGCTTACTCCACGCAACGAAATAGATACGAAGCCATCTAAAGTCATTAATGCTGACGGTACTGTCAATACAAATAAACATTATCAAGAAGCAACCAAAGTACAAACGAATACAATCGAAAAAACATCTTTCGTATATATTCCCAAAAGAAACACCTCAGGATGCTGATGTAGAATTTAATAATACAGATAAAAAAAGTATTCGTAAAAGTAAATGGTCAGCAACACGAAATTGAAAATAATGTAACTGAAACTCAAAAATTTGAAAATGGCAAATTAGTCGTAACTCAAAAAGAAGAGTCAGTTATCTCAATCGCAGCTCCTAAGCCAGCTAAAACTTCACTTAGTTTTTATTACGGTGGAGGTAATAATTATGGTGTAGGGGTTAACTACAATATTTCAAAACACGTAACTTTGAACGGACTATATGTTAATCACAAAGCATATGTCGGTGTAACGGTACCTATCGGAAACATGGATAGCAGTTCAAAGAAACAAGATATTTCTAAGCAAGAAAAGGAAGTGAAATAATATGCCAGAAGCAGCAGGCGGTCAACCAGTAGCAGGTGCTGAAACTCATACAGCAACAGCAACTCCAGTTTATAGTGTAATGTGCAAAGGTCATAAATACATGTTCTCTAGCGATATCGTTCCAAAAAGATGATGCTATGCATGTAGTAAAAGCAACTGATTTGTTGAGCAATACACTTGAATTAACATTCAAAAAAATAAAAAATGCGTAAGTGTAGAGATTGTAAAATAATATGGAATTACAATATAATAACAAAACGTATTTATTTTTCTGAATATATTGAACCAGTAGGCACTGGTTTATATACAGCCGTATTAGTTGATGGCAATAATGTTCGTTGTGAAATCGTATGGTTTAACGGCGAACTTCGTGAAATTAACGAACTCGGTAATGAATAAAAAAATAAATAATAATAAAAAGACATGAGTCTGAGCACCTTGTATAATAATGGTGACCTCAAACTTGTGTCTTTTTATTATTTCTTTGGTATAATTGATTATATAAATTTAGGTAGAGAGGAAAAAAATAATTATGACCTATACAGGAAAAAAATGAATAAGAGTTTTTATTGATGACATCGCAAATTCTATTAATCGTGTCATTCGTGAAACATCTTTTTCGAAGCAAAACAAAATCTAAAAAAAGAATTTAGATATTACATTTAGTTTCAGTGATTTATCTGAGCCAAAAAGAATTATTGTTATTAACAATTCGTAAGATTAAAAGATATGAAAGAGGAAGATGTATTATTTTTTTATCGATTCTATTAATCAATGCGAAAAAGAGAAAGGATATTATAATGAGTATCGTTGAGCGAGTGATTAAGAGTTTAGTAACATATTACATTACAGGATTTATAATTAGAACATTTAGAAAAATTTAAATAATTATATTAAAAAAATTTAAGGAGACAAACAAAATGAACAGAGAACGATTAATTAACTTAGCAACAAAAATCTATTAACGTAACAGCAGATGCGATTAATTCTGTTGTAGATTTTACACAAGAAAAAAATTTAATGAGGCAAAACAAAAAAAGCAACAGCAAAAAGAAGTAGACTTTTCTAATGCTACACAAATTCAAAAAGAATTCATTGCAATGATTGCTGAAAATTTACAAGATATTGATGATGCAACAATTATCCAATGTCGTGATATTGTAACACATCAATTAGATTTGAAACATGCGATTATTAAAATTAATGACGACCAAAATTACAGTTGAAAATATTGTAGCAGAAAAGGTGAGTAAATAATGATTAGTTTGATTTTTTTCGGAATGATAACTGTAGTTATCGGTATTTATGGTGCTAAATTTATTAATAAAAATTAGAGGCATCGAAAAATAATGACACAAGATATTTTAATTTTACTTGCAGTAGTAGCCATGTCTTGTATGGCTACTATCTGCTTTATCGTCTACCAAGTATTCGCAACGCGTCGTATGCGTATTGAGTATGATGGTGGTTATACAGAAGAAGAAATTGAACAAATTGTAGTAAAAAAATTTAGATTATTAGCTTCTAGTCAATCATTAGAGCCTGGTAATTTTATTTACACTACAACTACAAAAGAAACCAATAAAGAATCTAAAAACAACAAAAAGGGAGAAAATGATGTTCAAATATGTAGTTGGAAATATTTTAGATACAGAATGTAAGTATATTCTAAATCCAGTTAATTGTGTTGGTACAATGGGTAAGGGTTTAGCATTACAAATTGCTAAAGCATATCCTGAATCTGTTGAGCCATACAAAGAAGATTGCAAAAAAAGATTTATTAAATATTGGTCAATTAACTAGTTTTTAAAAGCTAAAAATGGTAAAACCATTATTCATTTTTCCAACTAAGTATCATTGGAAAAATCCATCTAAATATAGTTATATTGAAGCTGGATTAGAAAATTTAGCTTACCATATTAAACATAGTGGTAACGAAACATCATATTTAAGCTTCGCAATTCCTCCACTAGGTTGTGGATTAGGCGGATTAAATTATGATTTTGTTCATGAATTAATCCAAACTATTTTAAGTGAATTTAAAACTATTACATTCGAATTATATGTTACACAAGAATGGTATGATGCACATGTACATTGCTAAATATTCTTTTTTTAGTATTATAATAACAAAGATAAATAAAAATATTTTACATAATTTTAACGAAAAAGGAAGATTAAGCATGAATGAACAAACTCAACAAGAAGAACATATTATTATTGACTTAGATAATTTAGTGTTACCTAGATGTCGATTTGAAAAGTAGTATCTTCTTATAAAGACAAAAACATTAATTTACCGACACGCAAAACATCTGGGTCCGCTGGTTATGATATTGAGGCTGCGGAAGATGTTATTATTAAACCACATTCTTCCACTGCTGTACCTACTGGTATTAAAGCATATATGGACGAATGTTTAGTATTAAAAATTTATATTCGCTCTTCATTGGCATTTAAACGTGGATTGATGCTAACTAACTCTACAGGTATTATCGATAGCGATTTTCTATAATAATGAAGACAACGAAGGACATATTCTTGTAGGTTTGTATAATACTACAGATAAAGAAATTATTATTAAGAAAGGAGAACGTATTGCTCAAGGTATTTTTCGAAGCCTACATTATAACGGAAAAACGACGCAGAACAAGAAAAAGAAGTTCGAACTGGAGGCATTGGCTCTACCGGGAAATAATACGTTTTATAAATAAAAAAATGGACTACATTAAATTAATGGGAGATAGCGAAGATTGGACACAAGATATTGTTCAAGACTTCGTTGACTCTCATAATAATTCTATGGAATTTTTTTGCTCAGAGAAATTAATGAAAAAGAATCAGATATGTTATATGAATATTACATTGACCAAATGTATAAGGAATTTCAACAATCTGGTCAAATTCCATTTTAATTGTTAGAAAGATATAAATATGGAAATTCAAAATATTTTAGATAGAAAAATTTTGGTGTAAACAAAATTTAATTTCTATTTTAATTGCAATTATTTTTTTGGTGTTATTTTTTTGATTTATTAAAAAGTTTGGAATACAGTATACGCATATTATTTAATTGGCTTAGTATTCGTATATCAAATTTTTTTATCACATATTTAACACATAAAAACAAGACAAGAAATTTGTAATATTCTCGATAAAAAATATGGTATATATCATTACATAATATTGATATTGAAGATTTAAAATATTATTTAAAAAAGCAATACCACTTTTTGTTTAGTTGTATTTGCTACTATTATTATAGATTTAATTTTATTAAAATTAGATATTGATATGTTTAATACTATGTATATTATCTTTTCAGTATTTTTCTACATCTTATTTGTTAGACCAAATTGCAATTAAAAAAATATTTTAAAAGAAATAAATAAAGGAAATAGATAAAAAATGAAACTTACACTTTTTGAAAAAAAGCCGTACTAGAAAAAAAGCGTATGAAAAATGGATTGCGTTTTTTTATACGTGTAAACGAAAAAAAGATATTTTGTTCGTTGAAAGAAATCCAAAAAGATACAGTGCGTTTAGATTCAATCGAAACAATCTTAGATAACATTGATAGCATTATCGAAAAAAACAGAATGTATTTCAGATTTTGGTGATTTTAAATTTGCTAATATTCAAGATGTTATTTCTATTGAAAAAAACTCTTGGTAAAAATTGATTGGACTAAAAGTTAAAAAAAGATACTCTTGTTAAAGTGCGTTCATTGAATGGTACAGAACATTTCCGTTATCTCTGTCGTAAAATTGATAATGTCCATGGTATCGAAGTATATCCATTTGGCACAACTTCTTTGACAGCACCTAATGAAGATACAGAAGTATATTACGATTTCGAATTGGTAGAAAAAAATAATGAAATCAACTGATATTCAAACATATACCCATAAAGATGGCAAAATTATTGAGGCAGTTCAATATATCGGGCAACCTATTTCTGAAGAATGGTTGCCTAAAAACTGCTTATGTTTTTTTGATGATGATGGCAGATTGTTTGTAGCTGGTGAAAGTTATCAATATGAAGTAGACATTACAGATTATATCGTTAAAGATGGTCGCGGACTATTCTTTGCCTTACCAGAACAAGAATTTCTCGAAAAACATTCGGTAATATTATATATACCAGTGTAAAATAAAAATACAGTAAGAATTAAACACAGCGAAGATATGTTAGTAGCATACATATCTTGTAGTATCTTATCAGAAAAGTAAAAAAACACTATAAAAGATGTATCGATTGAAACTATCGATTGTAATATAAATTATTTCGCATTAGTGTTCTTAAATTTTTGGAGATAATTGAGTACACTAATTTTTCATGTCGCCCTACGATTTATTATTTTACTTTTTTTAAATAATAATAGGAAGACGAAACAGAAAGTTAGGAGGCTACTAAATGAGTCTTAAAAAAATTATGTTAATGTTTGTTTTTTTGTAATTGGTTTATTTACTATTTCTGGTCAAGTTGGTGCTACCGAATTAACTGCGTATACGCACACAGGTAGTCCAATGGCTAATGGTGAATGGCCTTACGAAGGTGCCGTGGCTAGCAATGATTATGCTCTTGGCACAGTATTAAATATTAATGGTTATAATTACGTAGTTGCTGACCGAATGGCTCCTGGCATTCATGGAGTTATAGATATCTTCATGAATGATTATGATAGAGCAATTGAATTTGGTCGTCAGTACGGCGAAGTGTACGTCGTAGCATAAATTAGAAATTATCTTTTGTTTTTACTCTACTCTCCCGCTGTGTTAACACTGGCTTATTATTTAATTCAAGTATTTTATTTTTAATATATGACAAAAAAACTTTGTTCAGGGTAATATGTTGGTAGAGCACATTTACTTGTGCTATTAATTTAAATAAAAAAACCTAAAAACATATAGTGAATAAAATTGAGGATGTTTTCTCCCTTATTTTTTTATGAGGGGTTTTCGCCTCACTATGGAAGCTTACTCAAGTGGATTAAGAGACTAGTCTTGAAAAACTAGGGAGGCGGTTAATAGCCGTGCCAGAGTTCGAATCTCTGAGCTTCCGCCATGGTAAAGTACCCAAGTTGGATAAAGGGAGCAGACTGTAAATCTGTCGCTTATAGCTTCGAAGGTTCGAATCCTTCCTTTACCACCATTTATAGCGGAGTAGAGCAGTTGGTAGCTCATCGGGCTCATAACCCGAAGGTCACAAGTTCAAATCTTGTCTCCGCAACCACATGCTGGCGTAGCTCAATAGGTAGAGCGGTTGACTTGTAATCAACAGGTTGTGGGTTCAATTCCTATCGCCAGCTCCATTTTCATAATTATTTTAATTAAAAAAATTGGAATATGAAATGTTACAGCCTATCATCAATTTTTAAACATTTATTTTTTTCGAAGAAAAAAACAATGTAAACAATTTAATGCTTTCGTAGATATGCATCAAATACATGAAGAAAAACGTATTAAATCGTTTATCTACTATTGAGAACAAAATAGATGTATTAGAAAAAAACAAAAAGCTGCTCTAACTGCAATTCTCGATAAAATTGAACAATTAATCGAAGAATTAAAAGATAGAGCATGAATAGCCTCTTAAAGAATAACTAAACGGTAATAATATAATGAGCCGTTTAGTTATTTTTTTAGTAATAAAGGAGGATTCTAATGTTTTCTCAAATGTTAAAAGAAAAATGGAGAATTTTCTTTAACCCGTTTTTTTGGCATTTGCAAGCTTTTATATCTTTCATCCTTGTTACTATAATCATTATGATTGTTAACTTCTATTTTTTTCATATGACCCAGGTTGGTATAATACATTTGCTACTTCAACAGTAGGTGGTACTTTCATCCAACCTATTAATAAATTAATTAATAGTAAATTTAATACTGCTAAGGGTTCATATCAAGAAATGCCTATTACGGAAGGTACTGAAGAAGACACTAAGATTTCTAATAAGGACGTAAAAATAATATGTGGAAAATTACAGATGATGATGTACAACGTATGGCATTAGATGCTCAAGGTAAGATTAATAAAAATCTATGTCCATTGGACAGCTGGTCATTACAACCAAACATTTGGTGATTATCATATTAATATCACTGGTGATGGTTCTATGTATACAGATACAGATGATTTTACAGAAGTAAAAAATCATACGTATCGTAGAAACACAGGTGCTATTGGTATTGGTGTATGTTGTGCATATGGTGCAACTGGACAAAATAATTTAGGTCCAGAACCTCCTACTCAAGCTCAATTAACACAAGTAACTCGTGTGATTGCTATGTTATGCATTGATTTGGGTTTAGCAGATGATATCCAGCATGTATTAACTCATGCAGAGGCAGCCGATAATAAAGACGGCTGGTATGCACATGAACCATACGGTCCAGATTCTACTGTAGAACGCTGGGACTTTGATGTTGTACATGAAGGTGATGAACCACGTTCTGGTGGTGCATGGCTTCGTGGTACTGCAAGATGGCATGGAGCTCAATGGGGTTCTCAAATCTAATTATGTAATAAGAAAAGACCTTTTTGTTTTTTTGTTAAAGAGATAAAAGGTCTTTTTTTAATACATAATTTTAATGGTTGACAAAAATTGTTAGAAACCTTGTATTATATTGGTGTGGGCATTTCGTTTCTCCCCCTAGAAATGCTCGCATATTCACTCCTATAGGATATAGATAGACAGATTGAACTCCTTTCAAATAAATAAACACATATAAATTGTACGGAAATAATAAAAATTTTTAACCTCCCTGTTAAAAATAAAGACTCGTAGAAATAAATACAAACAACAAGATAATTCACCTTTCTTTAAAAATAAGATTCTCACAATGATAACTTATAACCGTGGGGCACACGGGGATAGCCTATCGCCTGATTGTAAGACTTTTTGAAATAATAAAAAAGCAGACCTTTGGGTAGGAACCTCATGATTTTGAATCATAAGAGGGTGCCAGAATGCGTCTGTCTGTCTATATCCAACACATGTTCTTGTAGTTCAATTAGAATACCTTTAACTTCAAAGGAGATTTACGTTAAAGTCGTAACGAGAGCATTAATTATTATATTAGGGTTTTACTTTTTCCCCTGCATCGATATTACATGCTTATACTTTTTGAGATGTTTTAATAAGCATAGGTATAATATCCAGTTACATTTTTAATGTACAAGTGTGAGATGTGAATAATCGAAGAGCATAAAAATATCTTAGAGGCCCAGCTGGTGGAAGGCCAGCATATTTGCTCGTGTGGCGAAATTGGAAAAACGCGAAGGTCTTAGAAACCTTTGGTAGTAATACCGTGTTGGTTCGATTCCAACCATGAGTACCATTATATTTTTAATTGCTGTATTTTTTTCAATAAAAAAATCCCAAAAGCTAAACTCCCTAAACATGCGAAGGGTACAGCGATTAAAAATATATTCACATTAATAGTATAGCGTTAACCATTTTATTTTTTTAATTTTTTTAAATAGAGTACATTGTAAAACTGTTAAAAAAATTAAGAAGCTAAATACATTATAATTTTCTAGTGGTTAAGGCTATACTATTTTTTTGTTTTACGACAAAAAGGAAAAATAAAAAAATGAGACAATTAACAAAAAGATACAACAATTGAAGATATTATTTTTGACTTAAAAAGATGATGGTCAAAAATGAATTGGCAGAATGGCTTCAAGAAAATTACATTGTTAATAAAGCTATTAATGAAGAAGCTATGTGCCAAGATAGCTATGATGAAGGTTATGAAGTTGGTTACGATGATGGCTATGATGAAGGCTGTAACGATACTTCTGAAGAACTTAATATTGAATCTTATGAAAAAAAGGTTATAAGCAAGGCTTAATCGATGCTAAAAAAATCAAAGTAGGTTACATTCTATAGCCTAATTACCAAAAAGCCTTTTCGGCATAGAATTATAAGCAGTGGTATGCTTGACTTGGGTGTAAATCGCCAAGCATCGATATCTATTCCGATGTTAAAAAAATAATGGAGTAGTCGTTTTTGTGCACCCACTTTTTGCGACGATAAATATTAAAACTGGGGGTATCTTAATATTCAGAGGTTATGTATATTATGCACATATTAAACCTTTTATTTTTTTATTCTAGCCTCTGAATATTTCATGTTTCTGATAAGGTAATTGCCTTAGAAGAAGCCTTTATTATTTTTAGAAAAAGATGTGTTTACAAAATTTTCATTTTAAATCTCCTAAATAAATAAAAATAAAAAAATTTACCTATCAACCTCATAAAAAAATTCTAGTACAATCAGCACATCTTTTTCTAAACTATTTATTGACAATATATTTTTTTATTAATATATAATTTAATTATTGTTCCGGTGTAGTCCAATAGGTAGAGACAGCTGACTGTTAATCAGTGTGTTGCATGTTCGAGTCATGCCACTGAGCCAATCACATTGTACGCTATATGTACAATGTATTTTTTTACTCAAAAATAAGAAGGAGAAGAATAAAATGCCTAGTTGGATAGAAGGACAAATTAAATTTCGTGGTACGCATACTAATCTTGTAAATTTTTCTTGAAAAAGGGTATTTTTAAAAAGAATCCTTTAGAGATATATTAGGCGGAACATATCATATGCTCGAGCCTATAATTAAAGTTAAAGCAGATTATATTTATGGCTTAAAAAGAATATTTAATTATTAAGAATTTTAATAAAAGCTATGATTACTGAACATAATTATGAAATTCTTTTTAAAGATGATACTAAAGAAGATGAATATTTTTTTGTGTCAGAAATTCGTAGTGCTTGGGATTTATCTAAGCGTGAATTATTAGATTTAGTTAAAGACTTTCATATTGATGTGAAAGGTCATATGTCTGAATTTGGTAGTTGTACTGAATTAGATTTTGAAATTTTACGAGATGGTACTGTTAAAAGTTATATTCATACTAATTATGAAAGTAGTGCAGAATATGCTTGGCAGGCTACTACGCCATTAAACGGTGGTTAATATGCTTATCGAAGATTATAAAGAAAAAAATTTCTAAAAAGACTGAATGAAATGACAGCAGAAGAACTAACTGCTATCTTTAAAGAAGTATTCGGTCCAGAATTAGATAAAAAAAGAAAAGGAAAAATAAAGATGAATGAAGATATTCGTTTTAAAATTGTTGAAGAGATTTGCTCTAATTTAGAAGAATATCTTTATCAACAACATAATCAAAAATTATATGGCTCCAGTACATATAAATATCTTAAAAACATATATCTAAAAAAAGTAGATGTTATGTTAGGTGTTGCTACTGGAGATTATGAGGAATCAGAATATAAAAATATTTTTAGAAATAGAGAAAAGAGGATAATTATGTATTTCATCATTTACATTTTTAATGAGTTGTTTTTGCATTTACTTTATCTTTAGTGCGTGGTCATGATGTGCGAGAAAGTTATTTTTCGAGCTCCATTAGGTCCTATCTATATTGTATATGCACTGTATCAAATTCTTGTTGGTGATAAAGTTGTTTACGACAAACAAAAAAATGAATCGTGAAAAAAACGACAAGAAGATAATAAAGAAAAAGATTTAGAAAAATATTATTATTAAGTTTTAGTAGGTGAAATAATTGTTGTGGTTATTACATTATATCTTATTAATCGTTAGTGCCGTATTTTTTTGTAGTTGCATTATTTACTTTGATTACATCAGTTAGATTTTTAAAAGATAAAGAATTTAAAGAGGAAATGAATAGCAATCTTAAATATCAAAAAAATATGGCAAAAATGACTGATAATGAAGTGATTAAATATGGCTCTATTGCCGTAGCTATATTCTTATTTTTTTAAGTTATTTATTTTATCGTTTTGCAGGTTAATTATGGATTTCTATAAAAATACAGTCAGATATTCATTATCTAACTGCAAAAAGAAATTGCACAAATACTAGGTATCTATAATCAAAAAAATGAAGTAGATGCTAATTTCGTAAGAAAATATTTTAATTATTATTTACCAGATAATGTAGATGAAATATATTATTCTGGTAGAAATTTAACTAGAGTATATCCATTTCAAGATAATGAAGACTATTTTTAATGTATTCGTTAAATTAATTAAAGAAGTATTTCGATTCTACGTATTTGGCTAAAGGATTTTGGTCAAATACTATTATCGTAGTTAATAATAAAGAATACGAATTACAAATTAATTTAGATGAGTTTAGAATTACATATAAAAATAATCTACGAAAAAAACTCTTGAAAAAAAGAAAAATCTTTCGGATATACTATAACTACATTTTTAATCTATTATTTAATTTTGAAAGGAAATTATTATTATGACTGAAATGACTATTCGTGCAGCGTTAACTAAAAAAAGAAAAATGCTAGACAAACAAATTAAAGAAATGAGCAGAGAAAAATTTCTTCGCTATCGTATCTAAAAATGAAACTTTTATCGAAGGTATGACTCGTAAAGGAATGGGAAGAACGAGTACAAGCTCGTTTCAATTCTTTTAATGATAAAGTAAAAATATCGTGATGCTCTTAACGTAGCAATTTTGCATGCTAATGCAATTAATTTAATTGATGTTCCTAAGTTTAATGGTTTAAATTCTAAACCTACAAAAGAAATGGAACGAATTAGTTTTGCTGCGGCAATTTCTCGTAAGGGATATTATACTGAATTGTTACAATACGTAACTCGTATGATTAGTGTTCGCAACGAAGCAAGCTCTATGTTCAGTACTCGTGTACGTGAAGCTGAATCTACAGTACGTAATCGTATGAACGCTGAATATGGCAATACAGCTGTTGCAGTATCTTCTTCTGAACGTAATAAACGCGAAGAAGAAATGCTTAAACAATTGCTTCCAGATTTCTTGGACCCAAATAAATTATCCACATCTCTTGAAGATGTAAAAGATTTCTTGGAAAATTATATTGCTGAAATCGATTCTATTCTTGGTCATGCTACAGAAGTAACTATGGTTACAGTACAAGACTAATTAATATATTATTATAATATAATTATATTGCTGGTATATCGAAAAAAATTTCTAAGATATACTCCGGTTTTTGTTGGTATAGTTGGTAGTTCCGGTCAAAAATAAAACCAACTATGCACTCATATTGAACATGAAGAATAAAAACGTGGCAAGTTGCTCAGTTAACCGCCCTACATAGACAGAAAGTATGGCGGAACTGGAGTGATTAAAAAGCGAGTTCGAGATGCTCATCAAAAATCTCGTAATCATTAATCAATAATCTATTTATTGTAATAAAGATGAATTATGGCGGGAACGCATATGGGAACATATTACAAGATTAAGCTATTAATCATTAATTTAACTCGTAATCCATTATTATTAAGTTCTTAATGTTTAATCTGAAATCATTATAAAAAATCCTACGGTTAATTTTTTTCGCTTTAGTATATGGCATTAAATTTTTTTATAGTAGGCTGATATATCGGCAATATTCTATCGGAACAATAAGGTGACAGTCTTAGAGGTCCGCATTTTACATATCGAAAAAGACATGGCTTTAGTAGCTATGTCTTTTTTTAGATACCTTGTATTATAATGGTATGTTATTTTTTTTATTTTTTTGAAAGGAAAACAAAATGGCAGAAACAGTATATGATAAGTTGTTGCAGGATAGAATTATCTTATTAACGACTGACGTAAATCCATTGTCTGCTAATGATGTAAAAGCAAAATTATTATATCTTGAGGCAGAGGACCCAGATGCAGATATTTATCTGTACATCGATAGTCCTGGTGGCGAAGTACATACTGGTCTTGGTATTTATGACGTAATGAATTACATTAAATGCGATGTCAATACAGTATGCATTGGTGAAGCATGTTCTATGGGGGCTTTTTATTGTCTAGTGGAGCTAAAGGTAAACGATATGCATTGCCTAATTCTCAAATTATGATTCATCAGGTATCGGCTGGTACTCAAGGCAAAGCAACAGACATGGAAATCTCTTTAAAACATGTACTTAATTTGAAAAATAAATTAAGCGAAGTCATTGCTAAAAATACTGGCAAAGATATTGAACAAGTTAAAGCAGATATGGAGCGAGATAAGTGGCTTACAGCTCAAGAAGCTCTTGAATATGGTTTAATTGATGAAATTATGGAGGTGAGAGAATGAACGAAGATATTGCAAATTTAACGTGTAGTATTTGTGGTAAACATTCTGAAGATAATCCGAATATAGTTATGTTACGCACAAAAGATACAGTTATTTGTTCTGATTGTATTCGCAGAATGTATGATTGTGTAGCTCCTAATCTTATTCCAGTAGAAAATTTTTGAAGAAGAAACTACTCCTGAAGACCAAGAGCGAGAAGAATTTCAAAAACAAACTAAGTATTACACCAAAAAGAAATTAAAGGAACATCTTGACCAATATATTATCGGACAAGATATGGCTAAGAAAATGTTAGCAACTTCTGTCTATAATCATTATAAGAAAAATTAAAATGAAAAATGAATAATCCAAATAATCAAGATATTCAAGAAATAGACAAAAAGTAATGCACTTGTTGCTGGCTCCAGCGGCAGCGGTAAAACTGCGATTGTAAAGCATATTGCTAAGATTTTAGAAGTACCTTTTTACGATTGCAGATATTACATCTTTCTCTCAAACTGGTTATGCAGGGCGAGATGTAGAAACAATTTTGCGTGATTTAGTGTCTGCGGCAGATGGTGATATTGAAAAAAAGCAGAAATTGGTATTGTATATATTGATGAAATCGATAAAAATTTCTCGCAAGCAAAAAGAAAAATTGCAACTTCTGCTGACCCAGCTCATGAAGCAGTACAACAAGGTCTTCTCAAATTAATTGAAGGCTCTGTTGTTGATGTACCTAAATCTGGTGCTAGGTTAAATCCAACACAAGATACAATTAAAGTAAATACAGAAAATATTTTATTTATTATGTCAGGGGCCTTTGAAGGTATCGAAGATATCATTAAAAAAACGTCTTGGTACAGATAAAAAAATAAAAATTGGTTTTGGTTCTAAACTTCCTGTAAGTAAAAAAATAAAGAATCAGTAGAAGAAGAAAAATAAAAATCATTAACCAAATTACTGTAGAGGACTTAAAAGAATTTGGTATGTTACCAGAATTTTTTTAGGACGTACTCCAATTGTATGTGCAGTAGAAAAAAATTAAATGAAGAAACACTCGTAAGAATTTTTAACAGAACCAAAAAAATGCATTAGTAAAACAATATCAATTATTGTTTAAAGAAGATGGGTTCGATTTACAATTTAGTGAATCTGCATTAAAAACAAATTGCACATGAAGCAATTGAACGTGGCACAGGTGCTCGTTCTTTGCGTGGCGTGATGGAAAAAAGTTCTTGGTGATGTCATGTTTGATTTGCCATCTCTTAATAAAGAAGATGGTTTAATTATTTATGTTGACACTATCAAAGCAGAAGATGAAGATAGAACGGATTGGCATATTGACCAATTAGTAGAAAAAAGTGAGGAAGAAAAATAATGGCAACTATGACTGAGGCATTTCGTGCCTTAATTAACAAAGCAAATGAAAATTTAGGTATGGTATCTGACCCAGCTAAAAAAAGCTGAAATTTGTGCATCTTTTAGCAATTGCTATTGCAACTACTGGTCTTGTAACAGAAGTAGACGATAAAATAGTAGAAGCAGTAGAAAGTGCAAAAGAAGAAACAAAAGTAACTGGTCGCGAAGCTCTTAAAAAAGAAAATAAAGTAATCGAAGAGCAAGCTCCAGAAGCTACTCCTGCAATTGAAGAACCAGCTAAGGACCGTGATGTAACAGTAGATGACACATGGGACGATGAATACTGGGTAAAATCATTTCGCTAAAGAATGTGAATACCTACAAAATGCAGTAGAAGAATACGGTGAAGAAGAAATTAACGAAGCAGTTAAATTATTCTCTCAAGGCAACTATCAAACTGTAGAAGATATTCAACCATTTAATATTGTTGCATTTGTAACATATTTAAAAAGAGCTTACTGAAGAAGCTTAATTTTTTTGTTTACAAGACAAAAATATAATAAAGTATAATATAAATACAAAGATTATATTTTTGTCTTTGTATATAATTTTTAGGGTGAAAAAAGTATATTTGTTTTCACTATTAAATTTTTTTAATGCCCTAGATGGCAAGAAAGAAGGTATATTGATGGCAGTACGTAACTCTGTACACCTAATCGGTTTTATTCCAAAATCCGAAAAAAATTTGTAATCAACTCTAAAGTAAACGAAGAAGAACTTAGTAAATCTTATTATCGTGGTTTCTTGAATGTTCGTCGTGATTTTTAAAAAAATAAAGAAGGTCAATATGATTATGACTTGATGCAAATCACAGCATTCGGTGGTACAGCTAAATATTTGGCAACATATGCTAAGCATGGTGACCAATTGATGATTGAAGGCGAAGTACGTCGCAGTGATAATTATGAAAAAGATGGCGAAGTAGTTCACGGTCAATTGTACATTCATGTAAATAGTGCAGTTATTGTAAGTGCTAATCCTAGCGAAAAATTCTGGTACTTCTGCTCAAGCATCTGCACCAACAGCTCTGAAAGCACCAACTGGTGGTTCTCCACTTAAAAAAAGAAACTTTTCGGTAAATAATAATAAAAAAATCCCTCTGGTCTTTATATCAAAAAGTATAGTATAATATAAGTGTCAGTAGTCATATACTAAAAAAATGACTATTGGCACTTTTTACTATTTAATTATATGTATTTTTAAAAGTATGTATAATTTTTTTATTTTTTTACGAAAGGTGGTGATGAAGTGGACAAACAAGAATTAGAGCGATTGCAACAGCAAATGTATGATGAAATGATTGAACAACCCTACTGTTCTCGATGAGCAAATTAATGATTTAGCTGAACATTTAGGAAAAACAATTAACTTTTAAAACAAAAAAAGAAAAAAAGTTAAATTTGAATTCTTAGACCATGTATATACAGTTATGTATCGTAAAGATATTATTAATTTCAAAGAAGTTATTTTGATGATTATTGTTGATGAGTCTGAAATTAATCCTCAAACTAATTTGCCTCGTACATATAATGTAAATGCTGAAATTGATAATAATTTGTCGATGTCTGAATGTTTACGGGCAACAGTTGCATCGTTCTTGCGACATCAAACTGGTAGCTTAAAAGCTGAATTAATGGAAGAATAGGAAAAACAAAAAAATATGGCAGAAGAAACAAAAATTTCCGTATTACGATATCCAGATAATGTTCGTCTTAGAAAGGGTATGTATTTATCTTCTAAAGACCAATGCGTATTTGAAATTGTAGATAATTCAGTAGATGAATACGCTGCTGGATATTGTAACGAAATCGATGTATCTATGATTTGGGGACGACGACGATTATATCGTATCTGTTAAAGATAATGGTCGTGGCATCCCAACCAAAACCATCTGATGACCCTGAATGGAAAGGGTACTCTCAGCCGAAGTGGCGATGGTTGTACTTCACGCCGGTGGTTAATATATTAGCCGTTTTTTTATTCAAATCTAATGAAGAATAAAAAAATAATTAGAGTGGAAAAAAATCTGGGAGGCTAAGTATAGAAATATATATGCTAATCAGAACTGAAGGCTAATTTTTAAAAAGATTAGTCATGTGCAACGCGTAGAGAATGAAACTTATTTAGTAAGAATATAATTTCTCCAAGAGGCCACTCTGCGTTTTAGATGAAAAAAATTTACGTAAAAAGGTACGCTGAGCTTATAAGAAATTATAAGAAATGGGAGATAAAAAAACTCTCATAATAACAAAACTGAAATTCTCCCAGCTAGAAGGTGCTTATAAAACCAATACGGGAGGCATGAATGGCGTAGGTGCAAGTTGTGTTAACGCAGTTAGTGAAAAACTTCTCATTATATATTAACCAAAAATAATAAAAAAATATAATGCAGAATTTTCTAAAGGCATTATCACATCAACGACTTAAAGTTGTTCCTTTTTGAAAAAGATGAATCTAAAGATTCTGGAACAACTGTTATGTTTAAATTAGATAAAGAATTGTGGACGATTGAAGAATATGATATTTCTCATATTAAAAACGTTTGCGGCAATTATCATATTTAAATCCAGGTTTAACAATTAAATTTTTCTTTATTAGAAAAAAAGATGCTGAAGAATTTAAAGAAGAAACATTTCATTGTCCAGAAGGACTAATTGGATATGTAAATAAAATTTCTACAGGTAAACAAAAAAATTAATTGATATCGTAGAAATGAATAAAAAAATCTTGTATATGCTTCTACTACAGATAATCAAGAAAAAAACGGTAGATGTAGATATTGCATTAGTGTATACAGATACATATTCTTCAGATGTTAAATCTTTTTGTTAATAATGTAGCTACTGAACGAGGTGGCGACCATGAAACTGGATTTAAGATGGGTTTAAATTCTGCGATTAAAAAAATACATCGATGAATATAAACCGAAGGGAATTAAAAAAATATTGAATCAACAGATTCACTTGAAGGTCTTTTTAACTATTATTTCTATTAAATTAAAAGACCCTAACTTTAAAGGGCAAGATAAAAAGTAATTTAGGTATGCTTGAAATTAGACATGCAATTAAATCTTTCGTAGAAGATTTTATATATGACTATCTTTGTAAAGATGAAAAAGCGTACTAAAAATTATTTTTAGAAAAAAATTGCTCAAGCCGCTAAAGCTCGTGAAGCAGCTAAACGTGCAAGAAATGCTGCTCGTGGTATTAAAAAAATGCTACGGCTAGTGGTTATGTAGAAGATTTAGCTCCATGTTCTAATAAAGACCCTGAACAATGTGAAATCTTCTTCGTAGAGGGTAAACTGCTGAATTGCTCTCATTAAACCCATTTAATTGCGGGAAAGATTTAATATATATTAATAACTAAATTAGTATGGTGACATAGTAATGGCGAGAGTAACGACCAAGGTATAGTAACATCATTAATATAAAAATTAATCCGCAGCGAAGTTTCTTTTTTTATTTATAAAAAAAGAAAAAAACGTTCAGAGACTATCGAAAAGCATATATTATATATATGAACTGAGTAGAGTAGGGATTAGCATTTATCCTGAAATGGTGGGATTATTTTTTTAATACTAAAAAAATAATAAGATATAGTCCACAAATGGATTCAGCCGCTGGAACCTGTAAACAAGCACGTAATAATAAATTCCAAGCAATTTTACCTGTATTTGGTAAAAATATTAAATGCAGAAAAAAATCTTCTCACGATAAAATTATCGGTTCCTCTAAATTAGTAGATATGATAAAAAGTTCTTGGCTGTGGTATCGGTCAAGATTTCGACATCTCTAAATTAAAAATATCATAGAATTATTTTATTATCAGATGCCGATGTTGATTAAAAAAAGAATTAGTCGTCCTTGTAGGAATACAAGAGATTATGAGCACCCTAACGCTATTAAGCGGTGTATATTAATTAATAATATGCTTACGGTTGGAGTTGAATAAGGCAAAATGCACGAAGGCGCTCCTATAATCAAGAGAACCTGATGGGCCAGAAATGGCCAGCAATGGCAATACCGTGCTAAGTCGATATTAAAATAATATCGTAAATGTGTAACGACTATAGAGGTGCTATCCAGAACGGATAAAGATATAGTCTAGTCCCCTAACGAAGTATCGGGAAACCGAGGGTACATCGGGCAGTCATATTCAATGTTTACATATGACTAACTTTTATCGAATTATGCGTCCTATTATCGAAGCTGGATATGTATATGCTGCATGTCCTCCATTATTTACTTTGCATAAAAATAATGAAGTTAAGTATATTCTTAATGTTGAAGAATTAGAAAAAACTGATACTGAAGGTTGGGTTATAAGTCGTAATAAAGGGCTTGGCGAAATGGAGCCTAAAGAGTTATGGGATACTACTATGAACCCTGAAACTAGAAATTTAATTCAGATTACAGTTGATGACATTGAAGATACTGAAGAGGCATTGAGCTTATGTATGGGCAAAGATGTAGATGCTCGTAGAGAATTTATTTTGGAGGAATTTAAATAATGGATTTTGTTAACTCTTTAACATTGTATGGTAAAAGTACTATCCAATGAAAAAGAATATGAATTTACGGATAATAATGGTAAAACATTAGTATTCTATAAAATTGAACTAGAATGTAGACGCAAGAATAAAGAAGTGACAGATATCATTCCAGTTATTGTTAGTTATCCGATTGCAAAAAAACGATTCAAAATGAATACTTATATCATGGTAAATGGTGCTATTAGCAGTCGTAAATCTAATGATGATGATGGTAAAAAAATATCATTGAAACGTTTGCATATGCAAAAAGCTGTATATCCAGTTACCGAAGAAGAATATGAAGAATCATATGCTCGCAATGAAGAACTAATTAATGGTATCGTAACTAGAGAACCTAGAATTAGAAAAAAACTAACAAAAAAAGGAAAGTGGCATCTTTTGTAGTTGCTATTCATCGTCCAACAACATCACATAAAATTATTAGTGATTATGTACAATGTGTTGCCTGGGACGATTTAGCAGAAATTGCTTCTGAATTTAAAATTGGCGACGAAATTTCTTTATGTGGTCGTTTCCAATCAAGAACCTATACTACACAAGAAGACAAAAACAAGAACTATTCACGAAGTAGTTCTTTCTGAAGTATCTCGTTGGGAGGATTCTGATGAGTAAAGAAACATTTCCAATTGGTAATGTCATTCAAGTACCTTTTGCTGAACGTATGAAACAGCAATATATGGAATATGCTAAATATGTAATTAATGATAGAGCAGTTCCTGATATTCGAGATGGATTAAAACCAGTTCATCGTAGAATATTATATGGCATGAATGAATTAAAATTGTTTTTCATCTAGTAAATATAAAAAGTCGGCAAAAGACTGTCGGCTATGTACTCGGGGCCTACCATCCTCACGGCTTATGCAATATTCATGCATTGTTCCAAAGTGTTGACCAATAGAAAAAAATATTTTATAATAATTATAATTTAAAAAAATAATTACTATAAAAAGGAGGCATAAAATGCCAGCAAAAAAATTCAACTTACTGAAGAACAAATAAAAAGAAATGTATAGATTATTCTCTAAAGAAAAAAATACAATAGCTCAAATTGCTAAAAAAATTTAATGTTAGCAATCAAACTGTTTCTCGGAGATTGGAAGAAACATTTAATATTAAAAAAATTTTTTTCTAATAATAAATATATTTATAACGAATATTATTTTAATGAAATTGATGACCATGATAAAGCCTATTGGTTGGGTTTTTATTTTTGGTGATGGATATATTCACGAAGGCAGAAATTTATTAGCAATAAAAATTAGGCGGTATTGACGAATCACATTTATATAAATTTAAAAAAAGTGTATCCAAGCAGAAAAATCCAGTAAAAAATAGAATATCACAATATAACTGGAAATAAGTTAGTAAAAATAGAATTAACTGGAAAACAAATTGTTTCTGATTTACAAAAAAATTAGGTGTTTTTAAAAAAAGAAAAATAGAAAAACAAATTCCTGATATTGATAAAAAAATTTCTTCCAGATTTTATTCGTGGATTATTTGATTCAGATGGTGGGATATATAAAAACCGATTAGACTTATGTGGTTCATATGAAGTATGTAAATTTGTTCAAGAGACATTAATTGAAGAATGTGGTGCGTCTCATACTAAAAATATTTTTTTCATACAAATACATATAGAGTACATTTTGCTGTAAATAGATTAAATATTATTCGTTATTTATATCCAGCTAATATTGATAAAAAAATATTTATTTAGATAGAAAAATATAAAAAGAGCAAGAATAGAATCTTTACATTTATTGAATAATAAAAAAATAAACCGTCCATACTAAAAACCATAATATAAGGTATGGATTATGAGAGCGGAATTAAACGGGGAGGGTTTAATATCCTAATCCGAGACCGAAGGCTAAACTTAAAAAATTAGTCAGGCGCAACGCATAGGCAATGAACCTTACTTATTGTAAGAATATAATTTGCCCACGAGGCCGCTCTGTGCTTATGGAGTATTTTGTTTTAATAAAAATATTAACGCATAAAAAAAGATATGCTATGCTGGGTTAGAAAAGACTAACCGATGAAAATGAGGGAAACCTCCAGAGGCCAAGATAAAAAACTTGGCGATAATAACAAACAGGATTCGTCTGTTTATGACGCGATGGTAAACCTAGCACAAAATTTTAATTTACGTTATCCATTAGTAGATGGTAAAGGTAATTTTGGTAGTTTAGACCGTGACCCTAGCGCAGCTCAACGCTATACTGAGTGCCGTCTAAGTAGGGTTGGGGACATTATGTTAAAGGATGTAGATAAGAATACTGTGCCCATGAAGTTGAATTATGATGAGACTGAATATGAGCCAGAAGTATTACCTACATTGTTCCCAGCATTGTTAGCTAATCCTACAACAGGGATTGCAGTTGGTTTAACATCATCTTTCTTACCTCATAACGTAAAAGATGTATATCAAGCTATTGATGTCATCTTTAAAAAAATTTACTAGAAGAAAAAAAGAAACTTCTATTGATGAAGTGATTAATATTATTAAGGCACCAGATTTTTCCGACTGGTGGCGAAATTTTAGGCTATGCCGATGCTATAAAAAGCATATAAAGAAGGTCATGGTAAAGTAATACTGAGGAAAAATATCATACAGAAGACAAAAAAAGAATAAAAATCTTAATTGTATTCGATGAAATCCCTTTGGGGTATTTGCAAAAAGAATACTGTTACTAAAATAGTTGAGCTAAGTAAAGAAAAAAACTTGCAGACGTTACAGAAATTCGTGACGAGTCTAATATGGACGGCGTTCGAATTGTAATTGAATGCAAAAAGACAGCTAATGTGGATTGGATTATTAAAAAAATATTTTTAAATATACAGATATGCAATCTAATGTTAGTATGCGACATGTAGCTTTTACAAGATGGAAAACCAAAAGTTAATTTAACTTTATTAGAATTATTAGAAGCATTCATTGAACACGCCATTGAAGTCATTCAGAATAGATGTCAATATGATTATAATAAATTAGATGAGCGTTTCCATATTGTTGAAGCTATTACTAAAGCTCTCGAAACTAAAAAAATGTAACTATTGAATTAGTATCTAATGCTACTTCATTAAATGAATCTGTAGAGTCTTTAAAAAGAACGATATGCTTTTTGATGATAAACAAGCAAAGGCAGTTGCTAATTTAAGATTATATACTTTGAATGAAGAATCCATTCAAAAATATAATGAAGAATATGAAGAATTAAATACTAAGATGAATTTCTTATCCAATATTCTTCATAATGAAATGGAATTAATTAAATACACACGTTCTGAAATTCAACAAGTTGCAAAACAATTTGAAAAAAAGATGAACGTAAAACAGCTATTGTAGATTATGTTGATGAAAAACATTGACCAACGTGACTTCATTAAAAAAATGAAGATGTAGTTGTAGCCATTACTCATAACAATATGATTAAAGCTGTAAAGGCAAATGAATATTCTGCACAAAAATCGTGGTGGTAAAGGTGTTAATGCCAATACTCGTGAAGATGATTTTGTAACGCAATTATATTCTATGCAAACTCATGACGATTTAATTTTTTGCGACTAATACAGGTAGATTTTTTTATTATTGCCTGCTTATAAAATTCCTGTAGTCTCTAAAAATGCATTAGGTAAATATATTAATAATTATATTCCTCTTCAAGAAGGAGAAAAAAATTGTTAATGTATTATCGTATACAGATAAAGAAGACTTAATGGTTTTATTCGTAACTAAACAAGGTCGTGCTAAAATTACCTCTACTAAAGATTTGCCTACACGAGCTAGAGCGTATCGTGCTATTAAATTAAGAGATGAAGATGAATTAGTTGAATGTTCTATTGTAAAAGATTTAAATCAAGATTTAGCTTTTTATCACAGAACAAGGTATGTTAATTCACTTAAAAAGCTTCATCTGTTAATATGCAATCAAGAAATTCTGGTGGCGTGAATACTGTTAAATTAAATGATAATGATATTGTTGTTTCTTCTCTTCATGTAAAAGAAGATGGTCAAATTGCTATCGTTACTAAAAATGGTATTGGTAAAGTATGTAATATCGAAGACTTCAGAATTACAAATCGTAATGTTAAGGGCTCTCGTTGTTATAAAGTTAATGAGAAATCTGGCACTATTGTTGGTGGTGCTCCTATTGAAGATGAAAATACAATTTATATTATTACAGTAAATGGTAAAAATCATTAAATTAAGAGCCGAAGATATTCCATTAAAGAAACGCACTGGACAAGGCGTTAAAATGATTCGTTTCGACGACGATGATTATGTTAATGCCATTACTGTTGGTCCCAAAGAAGAGGAGGAAGAAGCCAATGAATGAAATGATTAAACAAGGTTTTATTCAATACCTTGGTTTAGCTTCTGATGATTCTCCTCTTCAAGGAGATAATGCTCTTCAAAAAAAGGAATTGGTGACTTATGTGAAATTTGCTTTAGAAATTTCTGTAGATAAAAAAATAAACATGAACGAAATTTATTTATCTTAAAACCAATCTTTAGAGCAACTATATTTTTTTACTAGAAGAAAGATTGTCGCAAATCAAAGCTATTAAAAAAATGTAGATACGTATGCACAAGTTAAACAGTATGAAAGCAATATTCAATTTTTACAAAAATTTAGTAGACAATATTAAAGAGGAAATTAATCATGAGTGAAGCAAAAAAACATTAGCTGATAAATTAGCAACAATTGATGCGATTACAGCTAAAAATTAATAAAAAAATATAATAAGACTGTAGTCGGTCGTATGGGTATTAGCGAAGACATTATTAATCAAATTACTATTGGTCGAATTCCTACTCCATCTATTGCATTAAATAATGCCATTGGTGGTGGGTTTCTCGAAAGAGATGTACATTAATCACTGGCAAAAAGCGATAGTGGTTATATAAATATTATTTGACAGGTAAAAATGATAGTGGTAAACTATACTATATAAAATATATTAAATTAGTATAAGAGGTACCACATGAATAAAAAAATTATAGATAAAGTTATTTCATTAAGAAAACAAAAAAATAGGGTATAAAAAGGATAGCTAGAACACTTAATTTAACTTTTGGACAAGTATCAGATATATTAATTGATAATGGTCTATATAGTCATGTAACAATGCCAGATGAAAAAACTATAAAATTTTTAATAGATAATTACAATAACCATTCGATTAAAGAATTATCTAAAATAACTGGAATTGGACAAAAATAGAATTATGTCAATTTTAAAAAAATAAAAACAAGTTAAATTAAGACCATTTGGTAGTCATAAAAAAAGTTATTATAATAATATTAATCATAATTATTTTTAAAGTAATTGATGATGAACACAAAGCTTACTGGCTAGGGTTTTTGTACGCCGATGGATATAATAATGAAAAAAACTTTATCAAGTTGAAATAACTTTAAAAACATGAAGATAAATATATTCTTGAAAAAAATTAAAAAAAGATTGTCAAACAGTGTATGATATAAAATATAAAGAAGTTAGTTTAAATGGAAAGATATTTCCATGTAATAGGTTAACTTTATATTCAAAAGAAATAAGTCAAGATTTAAAAAAACTTGGATGTATGCAAAAAAATCATTGATAATTAAATTTCCAACAAAAAAACAAGTTCCAGATAAATTAATTCACCATTTTTATGCGTGGATATTTTGATGGAAATGGAAGTATTTTTGATAATAAATTTATGTTAAATAGTACTAAAGAATTTTTAGATAAATATATCAAAAAGCTTAGAGATAATACAGATATCTCAAAAGCAGGATACTTTAGTATGGATGGCCAAGGACATAGATGGTCACATGCTAGTAAAAAAAGATTTAAATAAAAATTTTTGATTATCTTTATAAAGATGCAACTATTTATCTTCATAGAAAAATATAAAAAAATTTGTCAATAATAAAAAAATAGCCTCAATGTTCAGAAATGAGCATTGATATTCCTTCAAATTGCTGGAAAGTCGTAAAAGCTTAATATACTACAACGTGATATCATATTAAATGATATGAGCGTGAATGTTACGAAAGTAGAAAAAAATATTAAGATGGTATATGGTTAAATCCTAAGTACTTTATAATTGATAATCAGCAGCCAAACTCGCAAGAGAAGGTTCAACGACTATATGGAGGATACCTTCAATTTAAGGTAAAGATATAGTCTAGTCCCCTAATAAATATCGGGAAACCGAGGGTAGAAACGAAAACCACTCTCATCCTTGAAAGTATTAGTAAAATTATGGCAGTCGAACCAAGCTTCACGGCACTTTGGGTCGAATCAGAACATTCTATTGATAAAGAATATATTGTTGATACTTTTGGTGTAGACCCTAATCGATTAATTTTTGTTCCATTTGACCCAGAAATTGGTTCTGAAGCTACGCTAGATATGGTTCAAACTATTATTGAATCAGATAGTGTTGATTTAGTAGCTATTAATTCTTTGAAAGCTTTAATTCCTCAAAAAGAAAATGAAGCATCTCTAACTGAAGTACAGGTAGCTTTAGCTGCTCGTCAAAATGCTAAAATGTCTCGTAAATTTACAGCATTAGTGGCTAAACACAATATAGCTTTTATTATTGTATCACACTTGACAACGGACATTGGAAGCCTGAGTCGTGACCCTATGGTCATATCAGGCGGAGCGGCTATTCAGTACTGGTCCTCTTTGACTTTAGATATGAGAAAACGAGCTATTGGGCCCTGGAGACCCAATTACTAAAGAAGAAGGATTAAAGATTCATGTAGCTGTTAAAAAGAATCATACTATTTCTAATCGTAATCCATATGTACAGGTAGATTATTATGCTATTTTTCGGTAAAGGTATTGACCAGATGCTCGAAGTTATTGAAGAGGCATTTAATTCTGGTGTATTAGTACAACGTGGTGCGTGGATTAATTGGCTTGATAGCAATGGCGAAGTGATTGAAAAATTCAATGGTCGTGCTGCGATGAAAGAATTTTTTTCCATAATAATCCAGATAAATGGATAGAATTTAAGTCTTTGTTTGATGGTTCTGCTTCTGTAAAAGAATTATCTCAAGAAGAGATTAAAGAAATTGAAGAAGAATCTAAAGCTATTGAAGAAACAATTCCTGAAGAAGTAAAAGCTCAAGAAAAAAATTAAAAAAATAGTCTTAAAAAAACTAAAAAAAGAAAAAAAGCTGATAAAGAAGCTAAATAATGATATAATTAAAGCAGGGTATAGCATATTATACCCTGCTTAGTTATCTTAATAATTCTTTTGCGAACCTTAGATAATATTGGTATGCCAATTCCTTGGCATACTTTTTTTATTATATATTTCGTAGAAAGAGAGGTATTATTTGTCAGAATGTGAATGGGGACATGAGAATTGTAAACATATTGGAACTGCCAAATGTTTTGGTTGTTTAATAGATGGTCAATTATTTGAGGAAAAAGAAGTTAAAATAAAAAGGGCCTTAATAAACGACAACAAAAAAACAAGATAAACGACAAGGTTCTGGTTTTGAATACAAAAAAATCATGTTGCTAATTCTAAGTTATTAAAAGATGACATCTCGAAGCTCAATGACTCTTAATAGTGGTGCTACTGTTATAGAGAAAGGCGATGAACAAATTCGCGGGCTTATTAATGTTATGGAAGAATTAAAAAAACAAGAACTGTTGAGCAAGCTCCTGGTAAAAAAACATTTACGATTCAAGAAAAAGTGGTTATCTAAATTAAAAAAAGAGAAGCATTAGCAGAAAATATGGATTTCTATTATTTGAAATTCTCTTTTTTTGAAACTGACCCACAAGTATATGTTATTACAGAGCAAGAACAAATTATGTCCATGGTAAAAAAACTATGGTTGAAGATAGACGTTCTAAAAAAAGTTCTTGAAAAGGATAAAGAAATTCTTCTTAAACATCAAGATGTATTAAATGCTAAAATCAATGAATTAAGAGCTGAATTAGCATTAGCTAAAGAATTAGTAAAAGAAGAGGATTGGCCATGAATGAAGAAAAAAATATTACAATTAATTCATGAGGAAAAATCCACCTAATCCGTTAGCATATGTTAAAAGAATTAGTAAAACCAATGATGCGAAATAAAAATTGAACAATATATTACTGAGTGTGAATATTGTCCTAATCGTTTTACTGGTTTTAAATCAATTCCTTTTGGCAATAATGATGCATCTATTATGATTATCGGAGAACAGGTATTACAATCCCAATTACAATTAAATAAAGATATTGTATATCCATTTGAGGGCACACAAGAAATGGAAATTTTTTTAATACGTTGTTCGAAGAATATCATATTAATACGAATCAGATTTTTTTGGGTAAATGCAGTTAATTGTTTAACTCAAATAGAATTAAAAAGGCGAAAAAAATATTTAGACCATTTAATATTAGTGAACGAGATGGTTGTAAATTATTTTTTTGGATAACTTAATAGAAACGATTAATCCTAATTTAATTATCTGTTTAGGAGCATCTGTATATAATTTATTTAAAGATGAACCTTTTAATAAAAAAATAAGAATCAAATATTTAAAATTAATACTATTGATGCTATCGCATTACAATCTCCTACATTTTTTTATTACAGCAAAGAGAAATTAAAGATGAAGAACTTTGTGATGAAGATGAATTAGATTTTTGTAATGGATTAAAAAGCATTTGAATATTGCCAAGAAATATATGGTGGCAATATTATATTAGACAAATAAGAAAGGAAATAATACTATGTCTTTAATGGAAAAATTGCGTCAAAAAAACGTGCAGAAATGGAAGCGGCTCAACAAAAAGCTCAAGCTCCTAAAACATTAGAAGAAATTGTTGAAACTAAAACAACCCAGTTCTGAAGAAACGCAAGAACAAAAAAACAAGAAGAAACAACAGTATCTGTTGCTGATACAAAGGAAGAACCAACGGCAGTCGCAGAAGAACCTACTCCAGAAGAAACGTCTATTGAAGTGGAGCCTGAACCTGTAGCAGATAATACACCTTCTGAAGATAAAGATTATACAACTATGCAACCAGTAGTATCAGAAGAAAAAGGAAGATAAAAAATGAAATCATTGCCGAAGACACTGCATCTGAAGAAACTGAAGAAACAGTTAAAGAAGAATCCAAAACTACAGAAGAAACTATTGGAGAAGAAGGAGTAGAGGAAAAACCTAAACGTCGTGGTCGTCCTCGTAAACATAAAGAAGAAGATGTAGAGGAATCTGCTGAAGAAGAAGATTCTAAACCAGAACCTACTCCAGAAATTCTTTCTGCTATTGAAGAAGATATTGCAGAACAAGAAAAGGAAGAAAAACCTAAAAAGAAATCTGCTAAAAAGCATGAATCTGTAGAACAAATTTCTTATGTTTCTATTGATGTATTAGGTGAAAAAAACTTGATGTAGATACTGCAACAGCTGAATATTTAAATTATTTCATCGATACTGAATGGCAAGAAAAAGAAAAAAATATTTCTTAGATAAAGTAACTAATATTCGTATTGAAGCAGACATGAACCCTGGTACTTTTAAAAATTTACTTTAGCTGATTTATGTGCATTGAACGATGAAGTTATGCCTCATTATTTAGAGCAAAAAGAAAATCTATGATTCCTTAGTAAATAAAGATTTTCGGCTCTGCAACAGCATTTAAAATTGCTAATTCTACTGGTTCCAATTCTGAAGAACGTAAACGTACTGGTACACTAGCATTAATGAAAGCTAAAAATTAATGGTCAAGAAATTAATTATATTTCTTTTGATTAATGCCGTACAAATGCGGTATAATAGTCTTAGCGAAATCATGAAAATGATTAAATATAAATCTGATATCTGTATTACAATGGCATCTGCCATTAAAAACAGAAATGCAATTAGTTAATGGTTAAGGGAAAAATAGATGATTAAATCGATTAAAAATTTCTGAGGAACTTCAAAAACCTCCTCAGCCAACCAACTGACCCTACGTTAATTCGTAAGCGTCAACAAGGTGGTACAACATTATCTTATATTACAGGTTATGCTGTTATAAGAAAAATTAAATACTGCTTTTTGGTTATTGTTGGGATTGGAAAGCAATAAAAGCTTGGCTTGAAAATGTAGAAGGACCTAAGCCTGGTCAAGTATGTCATGTGCTTGGTACATTAACAGCAATGGTTACAGATGACAACGGTAATATTATACCTTTGTCTAAACAAGCTTATGGCTCTAAAGTTGCCATTCTTAAAGTAGGCCCACAAGATAATCAAAACTTGTATAAAGTAGCTTCCACAGATGCACTTAAAAAAAGCAGCATCTATGTTTGGTATTGGTTCAGACTTATATCTTACTGAAGAAGAACAAGAGTTCTTGAATATGGAAGAACAAAGTCCTTGGGACGATGCAACCATTAATCAATATAAAAACTGAATGGGCTTATATTCAAAAAAATTCCAAGAAGAATATGAAGTATCTGATGAAGAATTAAATGGTCTTGTTGCGGAATTTACTGGTGGCAATATTAAATCTATTTTATTAATTAAACCTGAGTCTTTAAAAAGAATTCGTTGAATATATTGAAAAATTTAATTAAAAACTCAGGGGGCAGAATAAAATGGCTTTTATTATTTTGCCGAAGATTTAAATTTAATTAGATGTAAAGATTGTAATTGTAGTGAATTAATTAAAAGAGAAATCACTCAATTAATTAATAATAAACACAATACATATCAATCTATTAATAAAAAAACAGAATATATCTGTAAAAATTGTGGTGCTATTGTCGTAACTATTGACGACGATGGTCACTCTTATATTAAATAAAAAGGAATTAAGATGGACAAATTAAAGATTTACGACGTAAAGTGGGAATCTGATGCTTCTGGTCCATCTCCATTTAATAATATTAGGACAGAAGTGTTTCTCGCTGGCTGTAGAATTGCTAGAGAAGGAACACCATGTCCTGGTTGTTTTAATCCAGAGCTGTGGCAACAAGATGTTTACACAGCTCTTTCTTCTTGTACAGAAGTTGCATATCAAATTCATAAATTTGGAAGTAAATATGTAACTTTTTGTAGGAGGAGAACCATTAGACCAAGCATGGCCGTTAATTGAAGTATGTGAGCGGCTTAAATCATTAGGTCATCATATTATTATTATCACACACTATACAATTAATGATATTTACAATATGGGGTTAGAATTATTATTCGATGTCTGTGACATTATTATAGATGGAGAATATAAAAAAAGAATTGCATCAGTTTAGTCATGATATCAAAGATGGCTTTACGAACGTAATTGGTTCTGGAAATCAAGTTGTATATGATTGTAAGAATGAAATTGGAATGCCTGCTGGAATTTTAAAAAGGTATTTCATTAGATGAGAAAGACAACTTGGTATTTCATATGAAAAAAATAAGAAAGGATATTATGAACTACGGGGAAAAAGCAAGTTGGGGCAGATACTGTATATATTGAAGATGCAACATTTGATGCATTAAAAAGGAAAAAGAATTACAATTCATCGTATTGCACCAATGAGTTATTTACAAAGAGCAGAATCTAACGAAAAGTTTTTTTCGATAATTATATTGAAATTAAAGCATTTAATGAATCAGATAATATAACATTTACTGCTTCTTTAGAAAAAAATACAAATATTCTAAATCTATTCAAAAAGAAACCGTTAGCAGAATTAATGCTAGAACATATGACTGGTAAAGAAGACAAAATGGAAGATTTTTGAAATTATCGATTCTATTTATCATGAATTAGCTAAAGAGGTTTCTAAAGATTTGTATTTAGAAGATAATGTATTACATACTGGATTAGAATTAGATTGTATTGGCATCATTGAATTACATAACCAAGTTATTAATGTATTTAATAAAGTAGTATTTGATAACAATGGTATTCAACTACTTAATAATGTCAAAACTATTTATTTAGCTAAAGAAGATTTAAAAGATATTGTTGTTAAAAATTTTAGTAGATGATAGTCATCATATTATTATTGATAATATTAAAGAAGTAAACGAACCAATGAATAACGATAGAAGTATTAATATTTTTTTGTTCTTGGTGCAGTGAATTTAAGTAAACGCTTCGAAGATTTTGTTGTTGTTCAACAAGATGCAGATGAATCCTTTGAAGCATATGGTATTCGTTTACTTAAAGAAATTAATGAAGACAAAAGGTCAATTGTATTTGATTTAGACATTGACTTATAAGAAAGGAAAAATAATGAGAGATTTAACAGAAATCCGAGATTTGTTAGCGGCTAAAAACAGAATGTATTTGGGTGCAAACAATCGAAGAACAAGATTTTTTTAGATGATTTCCTAACTATGTTAGTAGATAATCCTAAATATCAAAAATGTTAATATTAAAGAATGGACTAACACTTCTGGCGTTACGCCAGTAGATTTAATTACAGGTCCAGTATATTCAAAAAAACAATTATTGAATTAAGAGAAGTACCTGCATTATTTGAAAAAAGGTATCATTCCAGACTGCTTCGATGAAGAAAAATACCAATACACAAAAACATCTGGATTTTTAAAAGATTTAGACCCTATGTTTCAAAAATCCAAAAAAACAGCACGATATATTCGTGACGTAAAAAGAAGGTCGCAAATCTGTTTCCTATAGTCCAATCATCGTTATTTCTCCTAACCAAGTTAATGGAGATGTAGCACATTTATTTAAAGTAGTTGAGTATTCTTTTGCCATCTTCTGTAGATATTTTTAATTACATTACGAACGTACCAATGCGTACATTAGAAAAAAATATAAGCAAAGAGCTCCAGAAGATAAAAAAAGATTTAATTGAAATTCCTACGTTAGATGAATTAGAAAAAAATTGCTAAAAGCTTGTTCTGGCTTAACGATTAAAGACGTAGCTCAATTATGTAAAGAATCTATCGTTAAGTTTAAAAACGATTAAAAGCAGACTATTTAGCACAATCTAAAAATCGATATCGTTAAAAAAATCTGGTGTATTGGATTATAAAAATTCCAGAAGTTAAAAATGTCTGATATCGGTGGTTGTTCCATTTTAAAAAAATTGGCTATATGAACAAGAAATTGCTATGAGTCCAGCAGCTCAAAAAGCTGGTCTCGATATGCCAAAAGGTGCTTTTATTCTTAGGTATCCCAGGTACTTCTAAAACTATGAGTGCAGAAGCATCTCGCTGGCGAATTAGGTGTACCACTTATTAAATTATCTATGGATAAAAATCATGGATAAAAATGGTAGGCCAATCTGAACAAAAAAATCGCTCGAGCACTTGAAGTTGTTAAAAAGTGTGCTCCATGTGTGTCCCTCATGGACGAAATTGAGAAAGCGTTAGGCGGGGCAAGCTCCCAGCAAACTGATGGCGGTGTTGGAGCTAGAGTAATGAAAGCATTATTGGAATTCATGAACGATAATGAAAAATGGTATTTATGTTATCATGACTTCTAATGATATTTCTGTTATGCCTCCAGAATTTACTCGTTCTGGTCGTATCGATGCCCAATGGTATTTTTGCATTACCTACTACTACTGAACGCGAAGCTATTTTTGATGTGCATTTAACTAAACGTAAAGTTACATTAGATGATACATTAAAACAATATGCTATTCGTCATACAGAAAAATATACTGGTGCAGAAATTCAACAAGTGGTTAAAAACTTGAAACGAATTAATTATATTCGCACAATGGAACAAGAAGATAAAAGTATTGTATTAGAAGATATTGAAAGAGCTATTCAAGAAGTAATTCCTATCGCAGAATCTTCTAAAGAAAAAAATTGCTATCTTGGACCAATATTGTGAAGGTCGTGCTCGTAAAGTTTCTGAAGATGAAGTTAAAGAAGCTAAGCGTCGTAGTTCTGTTTTAGACCTTGATTTATAAAGAGAAGAGGGGTATAATGAAGAGTAAGATTATTCAACAATTTAAGGGTACTATTAATGGTGTAGAGGTATTCGATAAGGTTACTTTCTACACCTGCGATTGGATTTTTAGGATTAATCGAAGACAAATTTGATATGGAATTGCCAACAGAATTCGTCTCTGACTTAGTACATGTAGTACAAAAAGTATATGATGATGAGGGTGTTGGCTGTATTGGAAATTTAGAAAAATGATTTATTTATTTGGGTAGAAGATGTCGAAGACGGAGAGCCTATTACATCTTTTAGAATTAATGCCAGAACAATATAATATTAGTTATAGTTATTTTCGATGCATTAAATCGGAAAAATTAAAGATTGGGATAACTGTTACAAACAATAATTAAAAAAATTTTTATTTAATTTAAAGGAGGACTATTATGTCTTGTTATCGTCGTTACACATGTGATGTATTAAAAAATGTGGATAAAGAATTATTAAATAAAGCTATGCGTGAATTGGGTTGTGAACTTGACTGGAATGTAAACAAAAATTACATGGCGTCATGGCAACGATGGTGATACTGTTGATGCTGCATTCTCTGATAATCGTCTTGGTATTATTATGAATGGCGATGAAGAAGGTCATTTAAAAGTCGTTGGTGACTTCTGGATGACAGGGTCTTAAAGAAAAAACTTTCGTTGATAATTTGGCTCAACAATATCAAAAGCATAATGTAATTCAACAAATCGAACAATCTGGTTATTTAGTAGAATCTACTGAACAAAAACCAAGAAGGCGAAATTGAAATTATGGCATATTGCTTCTAATTAAAATAATGAAAGGCGTATAGAAAAATTAAATAGTCTATACGCCTTATTTTTTTAATAGACAAAAATAAAGAGAGATATATAAAATGAAAAACACTACGAATGTATTTTACTAAACGTTCCGACATGTTATGTTTTTTTACATACTATGTTAGGATATTGTAGTAGTGGTACAATATTAAGAAATGTAAACTTTACTGTTAATTATGAGTGCTACGGCAATAATGTAATTTATCGTGTTAAATGTGCTAATGAATTTTTAACATGGACATTTAAAGTTAATGTTGAGCGAAAATATTTCATTATTATTTAATTATAAAAATGAAGAATCAGAATTAGCAGAATCTGTAATTAAATATATTGTACCAGAAGTTAAAAAGGCTATTGGTTAACAGCTATAAGTTAAAAACTAAAAACAAGGAGACGATTACATATGGAAAAAGAGATTCAAAGTAATTATCGATAAAAAAAGGAAATATTCAAGTAGAAACATTGCAAGGTTTTTATTGGACAAGAATGTCATCAAGCAGTTGACCAAGTGATGCAAATAATTAATGGTGTACCTGAAGTTAATACAGATAAAGATGATTTCTATCTTTCTGATGACCCAGGTCAATTTTTGAATTTGAAATAGGAGATTTTTAATCTCCTTATTTTTTTATAGGAGATTAAAAAATGGACACTAAAGAACAGATTTTAGAAAAACTTAATGAACAACAAAAATTACCTGTTATAAATTATCCAAAAAGCATGGCAGTTATTGCATCTGCTGGCAGCGGGAAAAACTTTTTAATAACACAACGAGTTGCTTATATGGTTTTTAGATGGCATTAAACCAGAAAAACATTTTAATGTTTACTTTTACTAAAAAAAGCGGCTGAGGAAATGAAAAGAACGTATTATTAAAAACAGTAGGCGAACAAGCTGAAAAATTTAACAGTATGCACTTACCATGCTTTTTGTGTAAAAATTATTAAGAAAATATTGTCATCTAATTGGTTTTTCTAACCCATTTTCTATTTATGACCCAGAACAATGCTTAGAGATTATTATGGGTATTTTTAAAAAGAAATGAATTAGATTATGACCCTGGTTTTTGTATTAAGCTACATTTCTGATTGTAAATTAAATATGTTATCTCCTGATGATGCTATTGCTTCTGAAGTAGATAATATTGAATATGCATATATTTATAAGAATTTCAACAAATTTTAAAAAGCACAAAATGCTTTTTAATTTCGACGATTTAATTTATTTTACTATTCGTATTTTAGAAAATTTTTGAAGATGTATTATGCGAAGTTAATAGCCAATATCAATATATCATGGCTGATGAATTTCAAGACAGCAGTACTCAGGATATACGTTTTATCAAATTATTAGCTGGTAAAAAAATTTCATCTTTGTATGGTTGGCGATAATGACCAATCAATTTATGCATTCCGTGGAGCTGATATTTCAGCATGGGGACAATTTGTTAAAGAACATAATGTTACTGTATATAAATTAGAACAAAAACTACCGTTCTACACAAACTATTGTTAATGCTTCTAATTCTGTAATTGAAAATAATACTAAGTTATTTGATAAAGTAGCATATTCTAAAGGTGAAGTTGGTGCTTCTGTAGTTAGTTTTTGAGTTAGATACTCATAAAAAGAAGCGACTCGTATTACGCAAATTGTTAAATCTTGTATTAAAGCAAGGTTATAGAGAAGAAGATATTGCTGTATTATATCGCATGTCTTATTTAGGCCGTACAGTAGAGGATTCTTTTTTGGCTAATGGAGTTAATTATCATATTGTAAATGGTTTACCTTTTTATAATAGAGCAGAAGTAAAAGACTTATTATCCTATCTTCAAGTATTTAATAACCCAAAAGATTTCACAGCCATTTGTCGTGCACTCCAAGTTCCTAAACGAGGGCTTCGGTGAAAAAGCAATCGAAATTTTGACGTTCCATTTTTAAAATCGTACAGATGAAATTAAAGATGTTGCTACTATGAAAAAAAGTATTAATGTCTTGCGAAGGTTTAACTGCGAAACAAAAAATTGGTATGCGTAATTTCATTGCTATTATGGAACAAATTGAAATTAATAGTGCTTTTTATGAATCCAGCAATGTTAATTGATTATATCACAGAAGCTGTTAATTATCGTGAATATATTAAAAAAACAAAAAGATGTAGAAGAGTTTGAAGCTCGTTGGCAAATTGTTCAAGAATTAATTGCTATTGCAAAACAGTCTAATGACTTGCAAGATTTATTAGAATCTATGGCTGTTGGTCAAGAAGAATCTAGTGGCAAAAATGGTGGTGTTACATTAACTACGATTCATTCTTCTAAAGGATTAGAGTGGCCAATCGTTATTGTGATGGGTTGTAATGAAATGCAAATTCCTTCTTTTATGGCTATTAAATCTCATATGGAAGAAGAAGAACGTCGTTTATTTTATGTAGCTATGACGCGTGCAAAATCTTTTTATTTTTAACTCGTCACAATAAATCTAATTCTCGCGGGACTTGGAGAAATTATGATGAATCCAGATTTGTAAAAAGAAATTAATGACAAATACATCAAACGCATGTAATACTATAGATATGAAACAATTAGTATTAAAAATCAAAAGAAGGGTCTTCCTATGAAATTGAAATTAATTCTGTTTCTAAGGAAGACCTTAATTATTTATTTTGTCTTTTTAATTCTGGTAAAATTCAATATAATTTAGATAATAAAACTTGGATTGTTTCTGAGTCTATTTATCAAGAATTAGAAAAATAAATTTTCTGTAGATTCGTATTTTAATTTAGGTTCTTGTATGAAATTGCAACCTTATGACTATCAAAAAGAGATTGCAAATTTTATTTTTACATAATAAAAAAGGTCTCTGTAGTCGCCCCTTGTGGAGCGGGGAAAAACACCAGTTGTTATTTGCTCTTATTTGAGGCTTTGCATAAAAAAATATAATTAATGGTCCTGGTCTTATTATTGTAAAAAGCTAGTTTGAAATATCAATGGCAACAAGAAGTTGGTAAATTTTCAGATTTAAAAAGCTACTGTAATTCAAAACATATTCGGAATTAACTTCTAATATAACTAATAGAATTAAAACAAGAGAATCTAAAAAGAAAAAAACTAAAGAATTAAAAGAAGAAATCAAACAATTAAAAAAAGAACGTAGCCAATTATTTAAAAAAATCAATTTAAAGATTACGATTTATATATTTGTAACTATGAAACCTTATTAGATAAAGAAGTTAGTAAAAGAATTATTAGCTATGAATTTAGAATTTGTAGCGGCAGATGAAATCCAATATGCTAAGTCAAATACTTCAAAAAAGAAATAAAGCATTAGCTAAATTTGGTAATGCTAAAATGACTATTGGAGCTACTGCTACACCAGTTCAAAAATAATCCAGAAGATATTTATGGTCTATTCAAATTTATACAACCAGAATTATTTCCTAAGAAATCTGATTTTTTTCTTCTTTGTATTTAAAATATGGTGGTTATGGTCGTGTTATTGGTGCTAAAAAAATACTAAACAATTGCACACGAAAAATTAAACCATATATGATAATTAAAGATAAAAAGATGTGGCAAAAACAATTACCTCAATTAGTTGTTAATCAATTATATTGTGAATTTGAGCCAGAACAATTAGAAATGTCTAATAAATTATTAGATGAATTAGCTGAATTAAAAACGCAAATTAGAGACATTAGATAAAAACGTTATCTCCTGTCGAAGCATTACATAATGAAGAACGTATTAAATTAGATGCTGGCATTATGGCTCGTCAAGCGTTTTGCTCAAGAACTTGCTAATTCAGAATTATTATTATCTGAATCAGAAAGTGAAATGGCAAAACAATATATAACTGGTTGTAAAGAAAAATCATAAACTAGATTTATTAATGAATCTAATTGAAGAAATCATTGAATCTGGTGAAAAAGTAATTGTATTCTCTAAGTTTAGACGCATGCAAGATGTCATTACAAATAGAATTAAAGAAATAAAAATCATTAAAAAGATGTAAAAATTGCTTATGTAAATGGTTCTATTTCTGGTGATGATAGATATAATGAAGTATATACAAAAATTTAGAGATAATGATACATATAAAAATATTATTATGTTCTGATGCCGGTGCTGAGGGGCTTAATGCTTCACGGTGTAAGTATTTAATAGAATATGAAGCTGCGGATAGTTATGCAATTCAAACACAACGACATGGCAGACTTGAACGTGCAGATTCAATTCACGACACTGTATTCGTATATCAATTAATTGTCAAAGATTCTTATGACGAAATTGGTCAAAAAAATAATCAATAAAAAAAGAAAAATATGATGCCGAAATTGTAAAAGGCATTTATTAGTTATAGCCACCTTTGTATAATACTGGGTGGCTATAACTATTTTATAAGGAGGAATATATGCAACAAGAACGCATTCCAAAAAGAGCAAATCCAAAAAAAGATATTAAGAATGGTGTATGCAAAGTTATTGAAGGCTTTTTCGTATACTCAAATAAAGTAGTACAATATACATCTCATTTTGGATATACAATTAATCGTGGTACTCTATATAAAGGTAGTGGTATGGTTATCTCAAGAGCCACAGATAAAAAAACGTTTTTCTGTTGCTCGATTAATTGCTAAAAAGCTTTTTTTAGTAGACCAAGAAACAGATGATTTCTTTGTTGTTTATAAAGATGGAAATAAACAGAATTGTTATATTAATAATTTAGAAGTTCAATACAAATCAAAAGAAAAAAATATTGTAAAAATCTGTGGTAAAGAACTTGGTAGAAATAATAAAAAACTAATGTATGCTTAGATTGTAGACGCAAAAATGATGATATTTTTAGCAACAGAAGAAGAAATTTTTAGTTCGCAATGAAAAATTCAAATATGCTAATTTAGATGATGTGTCTCAAACAACATTAGATAAATTACATTTATATTTGCAGGGTTATACATATCAATATATTGCTAATAAATATGGAGTAACCCGTCAAGCGATTGAATATTCTTTGAAGCGTTTACTAGATAAAAAAATCGTCGTAAATACAATAAAAATAATAAAGAATTAATTACAAGACTACAAAAAGCAATTGAAACTAAACAAGAAGAAATTGGTAAGTTATCTTATCAAATTATTGAAAAACAAAAAAAGAAATGAATAAATTAATTCGAAAAACAAAAACGTATTAATTAATCAATAGAAAGTAGGTAAAAAAATGGCGAATGAATCTTCTTTTACTGGCGAAGTTATTTTTTTCATAAAAGATTGAGTAATACGCCAGAAAATGTTAGAAAAATTTATAAAAATCCTTGATGTATTCTTAGAATTGACTAATACATATTATGGTGGCTTTCAAGAAGTCACTACAGATGACATGGAATTTAATAAACAAGCTGATTATGTAGAATCTATATCTTATTATTTCTTCTCCTGTGGTCGTTGGACCTATGAAAAATTCTTTTTAATTACATTAATAAATTATGTAAAGAAGGATTTGAGCGAGAATTAAATAATATTAAAGAAAAATTTTCCAGACTGCTATAACGATATTTCTTTTTATGATGTAATTGGATTAGGTTTCCAGGTAACTGGTACAGATTACGAGCCAGCTTGCCAAGTTTTTATATGAATTTGATGCCGAAAGTGAAATCATCGGCATCAAAGAAAATGACGAAACTGAATATGAAGTTAGAATTAATTCTTGTGAAGATATTTCCATTCACTGCCGAGAATGTAAATGAAGCTATTGATGCTATAGAACTTTGTGATTTTTTTGCACTCAATATGGTTTAGAATTATTTTTAGATAAAATATTTCTTATTCATATTAATGATACATTTAATGGGGATTACTTTAAAAAAATCATGCCTACAGTGTATAATACATATGGATATCGATTAAAAAACATAGATTTAAAAAAATGATATCTACAGTATTATGCTAGGTATTATAGCAAAAACATACTGAATCTTATGGACCATTTCAATTAAGCGATATTTCTTATTATATGAATTTAGAAAAAGATAATGCTATTATTTTTGAACCTTTTGAGAAGATAATATCATTCCTATTTTTAAAAGAAATAGAACAGTCTATCAAAGATTATATTGGTCAAAAACATATTGAAAAATAATATGAGGGTTAACTAAATGGCTAATTATTCTAGGTTTTTATGGCGAGGTGCTTTTTATAATAAAAAAATAAAAAAATACTGAAGACAATCGGATAAGGTTTAAAAAAATTTCTTGTTGATTTTATAGAATATAATGATAGTAGAAACTCCGTCTTTTTGAATTATGTGATGATATATATTTTCGATGAAGAATCAGAATATGTGAAAAACGACTCGTATGTTTTTTTAATTCTGAAGCTAAATGGACATATCAAAATGGGTTTCAAGACATATTAATTATGGATATAGCTGATATCGGTATTATGAATAATACATCAAAAAGAAGTATATCGTCTTGAAGATTTTGTTGGTTTTGGCATTAATGTAATTGGTACTGATTTAGAAGAAGGTTGTCGTTCTTTTTATGACTATCGTGGTATTAAAGAAGTAGCTGGCATTAGAGATAATCATCATTTAATTCTTAGTTTTTTTAGTAAAATGAAGTGACTCCAAAAGAATATAACGCTAAAAAAATATTAATGAGTTTGAAGCTAATTTAATATATGGAGATTTATTTACTGTTTATGGTATAGATGTGTTTTTCATACTATGATGAAAGATTATCGTGAATATGATAGTGAATTCGATTTAATTATAAAAAAATATGCTCCCACATTAGTATCATTGTATGAAAAATAATCTATTGGGAAATTATCTCTTAAATGATATCCAAGAAGACTTGTGTTCTATTATTCTTAAAATTGTTCAAGAGGAATATGTAAAAAAATAATTCTTCAATTGATGGGATTATTAATCTTGAAGATATAGATTTTTTTAATGATTGAAGATAAAGACGATAAGAAATTAGTTTTGAATTATGATAATACAGATTGGTATACCATATTTCAAAAATATAGAAAAAAAGTATTAAAAAAATATAGGTAGTAGAGGATTAAAAACATGTCAAATCACTTCGTAGGCTATATTAGCTTTTTTTAATCCACATCTTAAAAATACAATAGAAAAATCAAAAATATAGTCAAAGATTTTTTTAAGACAAGTTAAGGCTCAACATCCTGAAGTGTTAACTATTGATGATAGTGATATTAACAATATGCCCTTCTTCCAAGGTTGTGACACAGTTCATACTATGCCTATTCCATTAAATTGTGAAATCACTATTTTACAAGAATTAAAAAAATATTACAGCTGTCAGATTTAGAAACTATTTCTGATAAAATAATAGGGTTATCTTGCCGTATATTTGGTAAGTATTTATCATTTACATTAGAAGAGATTAGACGAGTTGATACTATTGAAACTCTTGATAAAATTGAAGGTTATTATATGTGGACCGGAACGGATTCTGAATTATTTCATATGACTGAATCTAATATGGACATGAGAACAAGTTTTATCCCATATACAGCTCAACATATTAATGAAATAGATGAAGATTATTTTTTTACTATGACTTTAACACTGTATATGGAATAGATATGTTTTTAAAGGCTATGTTTACTTCAATTTATGATGATATTGTGGATTATCATATGGAAAAAAATTAATTCCAATTCCATCAGCTATATTAGATATTATATCTAGCGAGTATTTAGAATCTGATGATAAACTTCAGGATTTTTTTATTATTGGCTAAAGAAATTTTTTTAATAAATATGCTCATACTAATTTTGTGCCAGAATCAATTCAACTGATTACATTAACTGGCAATGGTTGTGATATAGAATTGTTTCATAAAAAAATTTTTTTCTAAATCTTTAAATTATATGATGCAAGAATTAATTTCAGAAGCTAGTAACTATCTTATTATTTAATAAGAAATGGGGTGATGTAATTGCCTTTTGTATTTTTTTCTTCGCCATTTGTATGCTATATTATTTTTAATGATGATTATTATAAGATGATAGCATTTTTGTGTATGGTGTGTTTGTGCCATGATTTATGGTGTAGTGTATGTAATTAAAAGAAAGGGACGTTAAAGATGAGCCTCTCATCAATATTCAAACAAAATATGGAAATCGGGAATAACGAAATTCCGAATGTTATTTTTTTAAAGCAGACGAATCATTAATTGCCGATTTAATCGAAGATATTGAAGCTCAAGATAACGAATTAATTTCTGGTAACTCTTTGGATAATCCAGAACAAATGACTCGTGAAGAAGCAGAATATTTTACTAAAAAAATATTGAAGCAGCTAATGAAATTAAAAAAAGCAGAAGAAGCTGCTAAACAATATATGGAACAGCAACAAGAAAAAAAGTAAATAACTGGTTAGAAAAAAATTAATAAATCTAATCAATTTTATTTGTCTGTATATGGCGATGCTTTTAAAAAGTATATGCCGAAAAGAAATGGAAGAAACTGGGAAGAAATCTATTAAGTTAATCGAAGGCACTTTTATCTTTTAGAAAAGCTCAAGATAAATATGAATATAATGAAGAAGAACTTCGTGCGTCTTTACAAAAATAATCATATTGATGATTTCTTCGAACCAGTTGAACCTAAAATTAAAAAGGCAGATTTGAAAAAAAGCTGGTACAGTTATTAATAATAAATTATATATTAATGACACATTAATTGAAGGTGTAACGATTACACCACAAGACAAAAACATTTACGATTAAATAAAGAGAGGAAACAGTATGAGATATTCAAAAAGAATTCATAGAGGCTGTTAAGAATAATACTAATTTACTAGATTTAATTTCTGAATATGCTTCTGATATTCGGAAAGGTATCTAGTACTGTTTGGATGTGTCGTTGTCCGCATTCAAACCATAATGATAGCACAGCTTCATTTAGAATTTGGTTCGAGAATAATAGATGGAGCTGGGCTTGTATGGGTTGCCATTTTGGTAAAAAAGATACAGCTCATAAGAATTATGGTTCTGATGCCATTGCATTTTTACAATGGATTTCTGATGCACCTGGCAAAAAAGAATTTCTTTTGCAGAAGCTATTGAAATATTAGTCAAAAAAAATGATATGCCATTAGAAGAAAATAACTTTGCGTTTGAATATAAAATTTTAAAGGCAAGAGCGAATGGTTATCATGCTGGATTAACTAAGAAAGCAAAAGAGTATTTATATTCTCGTGGGTTAGAAGATACAGATATTAATACATGGAATTTAGGTTATGCAGTTACGCAAGAACAAGGTAAATTAATTGAACGAATTACAATTCCATTAATTGATTATAATCAAAAATATCGTTGGTTTTTTTCTAACCGAGATTTAAATGATATTTCTAATGCTAAATATGTTAATTCTAAAAATGATAATGTATTTAATAAATCTAAATTCTTTTTGGTGCTAACTATTTAGATAGAAATTACGAAGAAATTCGTATTACCGAAGGAGCTATGGACGTTATCTTAGCTTCTAAATATGGTGTTAAAAAAATATTGTAGGATTACTTGGTACTGCATTAACAGAAAGAAAAAGTAGATATTATTGCTAAACTTAATATGGTTCCTGTATTATGTTTAGATAATGATAGTGCTGGCAAGAAAAGCAGTGCAACGTTCTTTACAATTATTAGCAGAAAAAGATATTTTTTTGCTAAAGTATTTATCATTCCATCTGGTAAAGATATGGCTGATTTAGCTAATGAATTGCAAGAAGATTTAGAAGAATATATTTCTAATCACGCTAAACCATATTGGCAATATCAATTAGATGAAAGTATTGATATTTATGATGCACTAATCGTACAGGCTAAAAAAATAAAGTATTTAAAAAGAGTATTAGATGCATCTAAAAGCGGCACAAACAGAAGAAGAAAAAGCACTCATGAAATCATATGTGCTAGAAAGGATAGGTATTGTTTTATAATGTTTCTGTGTGATGATTGTCAGATTCGGTCTATCTGTAAAAATTTATGACAACATCATTCAGTATAGAGATATTATTGCTCTATCTGAATGTGGAGCTAGAAATTTAATAGATAAACAACAAGAATAAATCTACACCAATTTTTAATGAACCAGAAGTTGATATAGAAGAACGAATTGCAGCGATTCAAAAAAATTAACTCCTGAGATACAAGAAGAAATTGATTATATTAAAAAGATGAAACTAATGTATGCCAGGATTGTAAAAAGAAAAATACAGATTTACTAATCTGTAGTGAGTGCCAAAAACAAATTTGTCCAGACTGTGCAACAGAAGATTTTCGATGGCAATGTATATTGTCAAGAATGCTATGATAAAAAAAGATGGAGAGATGCTGTGAGATATGAATTAACTAAATATCTAAATCGGCATAACATTGAAGGGTTTTCTTTAAGTCAATTAAAAATATATTAGAAATGGGTTGGACCAAGACTGAATTATTCTAATGATATCTTAGGAGATATTCGTTTATATAAAAATGGTGGTAGTATTAAACATCTTGAATGTATTTGTAAATATTATTCTAAAATAGATGGCTATAAGGTACAGCAAAAAGAAAATAAATATGCTACATGTAGAGATGCAAGAGCACTTTTTATTACGTAAAGACCCTAATGAAGATACACCAAGATGTATTGATTGTCATACACAGGCTTTTACAAAGATATAAAGATGGCGAATTAAAACGTATTAATAATGCCAATACTATTAAGAAACGAATATTAAAAAACTTATGAGTTACATTGAATTATCCGAGTTTCTACGAAATAAGAATGCCAGTATTCGTCTCACAAAACAGGATTTTTGGGAGTTAGAAAAAAATATTTCTAAAAATATACTTGCCAAAAAGAAAGTTTTTGGGATATACTGTGTGAGAAGTCGGTTTTACCCTGATAATTTCGTCAATATACAATGTATATGTAACTATTTTTGCTCCAGATAACTATAGTATTTCTGAATGGAAAACAGCTACAAACCTTGATAAGTTCGATACTTGTTACCTGACACAATCTGAATGTTTCGGCGATATGCCTATCTTTACAGAAAATTATTGTTTCAAAATGTCATGTAATGGCTATCAATAAATATTTAAAAGGTGAATTAGCATTGTATAATGACAGATTATATACATTTTAATTTTCACGAAGGAAGAGGTAACTCTAAATGAAAAAGCTGATTTAATCAAAACTATTGCTGCGAAAGCAGAAACAAAACAAACTGTAACAGAAGCTGTATTGAAAGCATTCGCTGAAGTTGTAGTAGACGCAGTTAAAGCTGGTGACAAAGTTCAACTCCCTGGTTTCGCAACATTCTCTAAAAAAGAAATTGCAGCTCGTGACTACAAAAAACCTGGTACTACTGAAACAGTACACAAAGAAGCATCTGTTTCTATCAAGTTCAAAGTAGCAGAAAAAGCTAAAGAAGCTTTGAATGCATAATAGCGAACAAGTATATACTGTTCCTTTTATAGCAACACGTCATATTCCTGAAGGCTTTTGTGATATTAAACAAAAAGCTTTTCGGATTTTGACACAAAAGGTAGCTTTTGTTTTTTTCGTAAAGATGCTGAAGGGAAATAAAACTCTTCAGCAACCTATCGCCTTTATTGTTGTACGAGATGAACGCAGAAAACGTTTTTCTTGGTAAACGTATTGGCGGAGACGAAAGCTCACGGGCAACTATCTTGTTTCGGTGGTCACATAGACAAGATAGATGCTAAGCTAACCTAATATATCACTTATTGAATCTTGTGCGTTACGAGAAATTAATGAAGAATTGAATTTAACTTTTTACAAGAATGACACCTTATTTAATTCACTTCATTATATTGGTACTGTACGAGATACAAATAGTGATACTGGTGACCATTTAGGGTTTGTTTTTGTATTAGATATTAAAAAAATTGTTCAATAAAAAGAAACAGATAAAATTGAAGGTATCTGGGTTTCTTATCACAAAAATATTAACAAATTATTTTTTTATAAATTAGATAGTTGGACACACTTCGTTATTGAATATCTTTACAAAAACAACAGACCTAAAAGAATATTTACATAAGAAAAAGGGCTAGTATATAATAAAAATATACTGGCCCTTTTTATTATATTTAACAGGATAATGATGGAAAAAGAATTAGAGTTTGAATGTACAGTTACATTAACGACTCAAAAATTAAAAATCCCGTGTGAATATGTAAATGGACAACCAGTTCTTGATGATATTGAAGATATCATTGCTGACTTTGTAGATTATGATTTAAAAAGATACAGAAGAAGATTATGATATCAAGTATGTAGACGTAATGGGTTGTGAAGTAGTAGAACCAGATTACGAAGACGATGAAAGGGTTGATTAAATTCATATGGTGAAATTTCGCACAGAAGATGTGCAATTAATTGAAGAATTTTTTTAGATTTGTTAAATCGAAGAGAAGAAGAGCATTGTCATTTATTTGATGAACGTAATAATTTAACTCGTGAACAAAATGATTTTGCTCCATGAATTGGAGAATAATCCTGGGACTAAAAATCAATATTACAGAAGAATTAGCACGAGTAAGAAAAGAATATCGTCAAACTAAAAATGATATGGAATTCTATTTCCCGATTAAACAATTTAGTAAAAAATATAAAGCTGAATTAGAAGCAGCTTTTAGAAGAAATGAAATTAGTGGATAAGGCCCAGAAAAGTAGAAAACGACTCATGCGTATTCGTACAGACTTGGGTCTTAAAACAACTGGTGGTCGTAAACCAAAGTATAAGCGATAGCGACCTTGTATAATACAGTTGTTTCTTTTTATTTTTAATTTTTATTTTATTATAAGAAAGGAGGGGATACAGATGAATATTCCAGCTATTAAGGATGCAGATACAGTATTAGTGAATAAAGTATATACTGCATTATCTCAATTAAAACATATTAATGTTGAACAGTATGAAGCTAGATTAGAATATGAATTAGAAATCATCAGTGAAAAAAAGAATATGAAAATTATTTCTAATCGTAGCGGATTATGTACAATATGCAAAAACACATAATATTAAAGTAGCTCCAGGTCGTGGAAGCTGTGTAAGTTCTTTAGTTGCTTTTTTTGTTAGGCATTACAGAAATTGACCCAGTAAAATATAACTTAATGTTTGAGCGTTTTTTTATCTATGGATAGATTAGAAATGCCAGACATTGATATTGATGTCGAAGCTGGTAAACGAGATACATTAATTCAATATATTATTAATAAATATGGTTATAATCAAGTAGCTCGTTTCTTGGATAATACTGAACGAGGCATTCACCAATCTGGTATTGTTATTGCTAATGTAGATTTATCGCAAGCAAATACAACAGAAAAAAAGACAATATGTTAGTATTAAATTATCCACAAGATGAAGTAGAAGAATCTTTAGTTAAGTTTGATATTTTATCTTCTAAAGTATTATCTTATATTAAAGAATTAGAAATTGTGACTGGAGATATTGTGTCGATTAAAGATAATAATTTTTGATGATAAGTTTGTATATAAATTATTACATACAAAAATTATTGGCTGGATTATTTCAAGTATCTTCTCCTTTGTATCAACAACGTCTTTGTAATTTACAAATTAATTCTATCGAAAAAAATTAGCTGATGCATTAGCATTAATTCGTGCACCATTTTTAAAAAGAAAAAAATTAGATATTCAGTATATGAACCAAAGTATAAAAAAATATTAATAAAGAGTATGATGCGATTACTGAATCTACAAATGGTGTTTTGTTATATCAAGAACAACTTATTGAATTATTATATGCTTATAATTTCTTATGAAAGAAGCATATACAGTTATGAAAACATTAGCTAAAGGAGATTCTATTGAGGACTATAAAGCAAAAATTCTTTGCTAATTGTAATCAAAATGCATTAGCTGTATGGAATATTATTAATAATATGGGCTTATATTCTTTTAATAAAGCTCATGCTATTGCATATGCAACATTAGTATATGTAACTGCGTATTATAAAGTATATTATACAAAAAGAATTTTATGCAGTTATGTTAACGAAAGCATATAAAAATAAAGATAATACTAATATTAAAAAGCTTTCAAAGAGAATTAAAAACAATTACAAATTCAATTATTAATGCCAGAATTTACAAAATCCAAATATGAATGTACTGTAGAATTAAAAAGGAATTCGTTTAGGATTAGTGGCTATTAGTGGTATCAATAAACAAGCTGCGATTAAATTATTAAATTCTGAGTCTTTACTAGATAATGATGTTCGCACAGTTACATTAGCCATTTTCGCTGGTGTATTCGATGAAGTTTGTGAAGGTATGTGTCGTTATAAAAATTTATCATGAATTTATGGAAACAAAGGATTAGAACCAAAAGAAACATTCTCTATTGGGAATAAAGTCTCTTTTGTATACTGTGATTCTAACCAAGTATTAAATAATAAAAATAATGAAAAATCGAGGAATAAAATGGGACAATATATTAATATTCAGCAACCTAAGTTGAAATATGAATTAAATAGAATTACTTCTTTTTATGCAGAAATATCGTCTTGAAAGTTTAGATTTTTATATCGAAAAATCTTGATGGAGTATTGTGTATTGTAAATCGATATCACGATGTAATTGAACTAACTATTGATGAGGATGCATATTATACACATATTGAGACTCAAACAAAGTCAAGATAATATTCGATGGGATATTGAAAACAATATTACATTTAAAGATGTTTTCGAGTCTGTTATCTTAACTATTAAAGAATATATTAAAGCATATAAAAAAGAACATAAAGTTAAAAAAGAAAGGACATTATAAGAAAAATGATTTATAACGTGTCCGTATTAAATAAAAAATATCGAACGTCTTAAAACGATTAAAAATAGTTTGCAAAAAAATATTGATGGTAATACCGTCAAATATGACTTTGATATTTTATTTTATAATGTGAAAGACGTATTAACTAATATTTTTAATGCGTTTAGTGAATCATCTTGTTATCAATATACGAATCTTGGTTATTATTGTTATCAATTACAACCATAATTTAATCAAATTTTTCTAATGAAAAACATTAGAAAATGAAGAAAATGCTAAAGAGGTTGTAAGATTAATTGATTCTTTACTAGATTTATTTAATCAAGTTGAATTAATTAAATTAACAACATCGACTACTGTGTGGTGCAATACAGAATTAAATCAATTTATTTCTGATGCTAACGATACACAAGTAGAAGATATGGCGATTCTTAATTTCTTTAATCATATTAAAAGAGATAGACCATTAAATGTATTAGTATATAATATTCATAATAGAAATACATTGGCTGCATTAGGTGTAGCAGTTAAAAATAAATTCTATCATGTGTCTACTGGTTCCTCTTTCTATTGTAGAAAAGAAGATTATATTCAAAAAAAGTGTTCTTGGTGGTTCTGGTAGATGTATGATTACAAATAATGCATTTGATGTTGTATTAGGATATGTACCTGCTCAAATAGAGTTAACAAATCCTAATGTAGCAAACCCATTAGACTATGAATATATTAATAGACTTGTTGCTTATGCAGCACCTAATGCACCGATTATTTTCTTTATGCCTGTATTTAGATTAACAAAAAAATATTTGTTCTTTTTATGTCTAAATATTTACGAGATGTCGAAATCTACATGTTGCCAAATACTAAAAAGATATGTGTCATCACTGCTTGTAAAAAAATAATGATGAACCAGAAGTAGAAGAAGAAATCTTCAATAAGTTACGTTATTATCAAATTCAACATGCAGAATTTGAATATAAAAAAATGGGAAGGCAATGAACGAGAATTTGTTATCGACTGGGAAAAAGCCAGATATTAAATATTTCCGTGGGTCTTTAATCTCAGATGAAGATATTGCAGATATGTATAATGCATCCGATGCGTAACTAATTTCTGGAAAAAAATCAAAAGCAAGAATTATTATCTGACTATCATAAACGTCCATTATTGCCATTTAATATTGGTCATCTTGGTTTAGTATTAACATCTGGTTGTTTAGATGGTATTGTGCAAGAGGATGAAACGCATTCCCATCTCGTAAAAGGTCGAATCATTAAGGTTAAGAATAAAGAAGAAATTGTTGATTCTGCTGGGGTAACTGCAACATTAGAAGAAACGACTTCTAATCAAGTAGAGATTAATTTATTTTTATCAGATGGAACATATAAAAAGTTTAGTATAAGAATATTTTTGGTACCGACATTGATGCCGGTACCAAATTAGCTAGTGAGATTAAAAAACATGAAAGGAATACAGAATGGCATTTAGTTTTGCAATTAATAATTTGCTGTCTATGAAGGGGAATGTGACGCTTTTTCTAGCCAAGCTGGGATAGCGTATATGTCAGGTTTTGCATATTCAACATTACTGAAATCGATTCAGACTGAACTGAAAAAAATTCTAGGATTTACAACGGCAGATATACATTAGAAGCAAAAAGGTAAATCTTTAAATATGGAATCTGCTAAAAATTCCAAATACAGATTATTCTAATATTATCTTGTATTATAAGGATTTCAGTAAAAAAAGAAAAATGAAAAATTTAATAATGAAACATTAAGTTTCTGTGTCTTTTTAGAAATTAAAGAAGAGGACACAAGAGCTTGGAGTTATAAAGGTAATAGCGAAAGTTATTATACACCTGACTTAGATAGGTTCTTAAAGCAAGATATCGAAGAGCATTATAAAGAAGAATTATTAGATATCGCTTTTTAATAATTCTACAATTTGTGTCCAGTACCAATTAAAAAAGAATGGACACAATATTTATTAGAAAAATTAGTTAAACGATATTTTGTTAATGCTTTAAATGGTATGGATATGCGTACAGATAAAAAGAATGTATGGCTGGCATATTAGAGCTAGGGTTAATGTAATTATCGAAATTTTATCTGATGGCATTCGTAATGAGCGATATTTCTGTATCTGAAGTTAAAGAAACTTCTGATACAATTAAATCAGTTACTGGTTTAGATTCATATCTTGAAAAATTATAAAGAAGTCTTAGCTGAAAAAAATTAAAGAAAAATTTTCGTGCCAATGTTTAATCCAGATATTGATACATATTCTGAAGAATTAAATGAATTATCTGATTATATTGATTATATTGGGGGCTTAATTTATATGATGCTCAACGAGGTGTAATTGAGACTACTTATCGAACACTAAAAACAAAAAAAGTGTATTTATCATCGGTTCTATGGGAACTGGCAAAACTATTATGGCTATATCAGCATGTTATTTACATAATCTAAGTGAGAATAACAATCAACAAATGACAAACATAATTATGTGTCCAGGGCATTTAGTTGAAAAAAATGGAAACGTGAAACAGAAACGCGTTTACCTCAATCTAAATCTGTTATTATTTCTAACTTCGAAGAATTATTAGAAGTAATCCCAGAAATTAAAAAAATAAAAATCGAGGTTATCATTTATGGCTTGTCATGTCCAAAGAAGCAGCTAAATATGGCTATGAGGAACGACCTGCTGCTGTTTGGAAAAACCAAAAAGATAAACGCACTGGTGTAACTGGTTATTATGCATCTCCTGTAACAGGTAAACCGATTTATCGTTATGAATTTGAAGGTAAGGGACGTTACCGTTACAGAAGAGCCATTAATTTAAAAAAGAATTAGATTTTTTTAAAGCCGAATAAAGATAATTACATTATTGAAGAAACAGTCCCTGTTCTTTAATAATGAAACTAAAAACTTGGGACGAAAGAAAAGTTAATACTAAATTGTGGCAACCAGTTAATTCTGCAATAGATGATGATACTAATTGGATTAAAATGGGTAAAGTTGGCTATGTAGAAGTTAATAAAATTCGTAAGCTATATGATAGATTAAAAAGATGCTTCTAATAAAACTAAAGAAGAGAAACAAGCATTGCCAGAATTACTTAAAAATTCTTGACGGCGAGGTTCCTATTCAACGAGCTCCAAGAAAAATATCCTATCGCAAAATATATTAATAAGTTCTTAAAAGGACATATTGATTATTTCATTGCCGATGAGATTCAAGAACTCAAAGGTAAAGAAAGTTTGCAGGGGCAAGCATTTGGTATTTTATTAGCGACTGCTAAAAAAATCTTTGTGTCTAACTGGTACTTTATTAAATGGGTATGCATCTTCTTTGTATTATACTTTATTCAGAGCTTTTCCTCAGCTAATGAAACAAGAGGGGTTTGAATATTCTACTGAGTCTGAAAAAAAGAATTTGTTAGAGCATATGGTGTATATAAAACAATTTCTTCTTGGAATGTTGCTAAAGATAGAAATACTGGGCAACGTACTTCTACGAAAGAAATGCCTGGTGTATCTCCATTAATCTTTACTAAATTCTTGTTAGAAAATGCAGTATTTATTACACAAGAAGATATGTCTGAAGCTATGCCTGGGTATGAAGAAATTCCTATCGGTATTGATATGGATAGTTCTTTAAAAACCATGTATAAACAAATAGAAGATGGAATCAAAACCGCATTAACTCGTGGACGTACTCAAAAAATGAAAGTTATGTCTCAAGTTACACAGTTGATGTCTGTATTCCCTGACCAACCATATGGTCAAAAGGAAATTATTAGTCCTGATAACGGCGAAGTTGTATTTACTCCTCCTGCATTAAATAAAGATACATATACGAATAAAAAAGCTGAAGAACTTCTTCGTATCTGTAGAGAAAAAAAAGAAGCTGGTGAAAAAGTATTAGTATATTATCATTGGACGAATCGAACAGATATTGGTACAGACTTACCTAAGTATCTTGAAGATAATGGGATTAAAGCGATTACAATGACGTCTTCTGTCAAATCTTCTACTCGTGAAGAATGGATTGATAAGAAATTAAAAAGAAGGTTATGACGTAATTCTTTGTAATCCATCTCTTGTAGAAACTGGATTAGACTTGTTAGCATTTACAACTATTGTGTTCTATCAAATGGGCTACAATTTGTTTACGATGCGACAAGCATCTCGTCGTTCTTGGCGATTGTCTCAAGAGAAAGATGTTCAAGTATATTTCTTTGTATTATAAAGAAACGATTCAAGAAACAATTCTTTTCTTTAATGGCATCTAAGTTACAAGCATCTATGGCTATCGAAGGTAAATTTACTGAAGAGGGCTTAAAATGCTATGAGTAATAATGATGATATTTTTAAATCAAATTGCTATGTCTGTAACAGATGGCATTAAAGACACAGTAGATGTAACTACATTTACTAAGGTAACTTCTGAATCTCAAGCACGAGTAGCTAGAGAACAACAACAAAAAGCTAATTAATATTCCGAGAGATTTTAAATATGAAATTGTTCAACATATTATTAAAGGCAAACGCCGCAATAAAAAGAATAGTTTGAATATTTGTGATGCTCTTTGAATTAGCATTAGCATAAATAATGTATAAGGTGGCTTTTTAGTGTTTTTATCTTATTTAAATATGGTAATAAGTATATAGACTTGTTACTATATTTAAATAAGATAAGAAAAAGAGATTAATGTGCTATTAAATATTTTAATCACAAAAGCAGCTGTCGCTGTATTCATTTTTAGCTATTTTAATAGCTATTATTTTTACATTTAAAAAAATTAAAAAAATACGTCGCTTTAATTCTAACCAAGAACGCATGATTATTATTGGGCGTAAAAAAATCTATTTATATTGTTTTCTAAGTATGTTATTATCTATATTAGCGTTAGCAATATTTTTACCGCCAATCGATTTTATTATGCATCAAGAAGATGTTGAAAATGCAGAAAATAGAGTCTTTATCAAAGATAGATATGAACCTGAAGATAAAGATTTTATTTTAAATAATTCTTTACGATTAAAGGTTATGTAGAACGACATATTATATTAGGAAATGATACAGTGGCTATTATTTCTAATGAAATTAAAGGTTCTAATATAGAAAAATTATAGTCCTGTTAATTATGTATATGTAATTGACAATAATAAAAAAATTAGAAGATGGCACAAGAGTAGAAATTGTTTCTGATGCGATTCGTTTTGTTGATGTATATGTAGGCAATAAATTATATAAAACAATTTTTGTTTGGTAAATATATAGTAGATATGAATAAATAGAAAGGAAATATATGAGAGATTTTAAATTTACACCAAAACGTTTTTTTCCGAAACACAGCAATTAATCCAATATTTTTTTGCATTCGATAATAATTATGGAGCTATCGTCAATGAAAAATAGTTCTATTTATAATTACAATGAACCACTATTTGAGTTATATGTAATGAAAAAGATAAAGTACAAATTGATGATTATCAACAATATGCTGGATATAAAACACAACAAGAAATTATTGATATTTTTAACTGAAATTAGTGAATTTAAAAAAAGGTTAAATAAGCATGTGGCTATTAAAGCGAATGTTATATCCAAATGAAGTAATGGATTGCAATGCTTCTGGTACGACAATGGTAGTCGGTGATTACTACTATGAAAAATACAGAAACTGGCGAAAAGATTTTTAGCTACCTATTGGCAAAAAGAAAAAAAGCTTCAACAAAGAAAAAGAAGATAATCCATTGCAAGATTTGTTAGAACAAGCCAAAGAAGAAAAACAAGAAAAGAAAGATGTTAAAAAGGCTTTTTGCAAGAAGACTTATCTGACAAAATGTTAGATGATGAATTCTTCAATAAATATGATTATCAAAACATAGATGATAACTCTATTAATAACGATATGACTTGGAAATTCAGAATGGACCCAGTTACACAAGTTACGTATGATGGTCGTCGCTATTATGGCGAACGTCGCTATTATGATAACGATAGGCACCATGCTAGACTTGAAGGTGAACCAAAAAGATAACCACGAAATAAATACGTTTAGGAATAATCCATAGAAAGGAGTTATATGAAGGAAGATTATGGTAGAATGTCTGATGTTGACAGTGGTCAATATTGGACGAAGCAATCTAGCAGTGCTTCATTAGAAGGAGCACAAGCTTGTGCAACAAATATTCTTGAAGCTCTTGGTAAATGGTATTATGAAAAAATCAGGTGGCAATAAATTATTATTAACATCTGGTACAGATGGTAGCCATTCTGGTGGTACATATTCACATGCGAATGGTTGGAAAATTGACGTATCTGATTATGGTGGTGCTGGTTTACTTGTTAATAGCACTTCTGAACCTGGTCCATTAGTAGATGAATTTCTAAGATATGGTGCTTCTCTTGGTTTAGGCATGAACTGGGAAGGTTATTTAGACGGTGCCGCTAATAATGAACATATTGACGTAGCGTTTAATGGCAATGCTTGGTCACATTATTCATATGGTGGTACCGGCTGGGAAGGTGGAGCATCTGGTGCCAATAATGGTACTGGTAATGTTTCTACCGCTAAAGGCGGAACTTCTATGTCAGGTTCTGTTTCTTCTGACCAAGGTTTTCGTATAGTGCCTAAAGGAAGAGATAGAGTAGAAATTACTAAACTTCCACAAGGTAAAAACGTATTGTGAACCTATTTATCCAGACTTAATTTGTGTATCTGATACAATTCCTCAATGGGTATTAGCTAATACATTAGAGGTAACAAATAAAGATACTGACCAAACTAAAGATAATGAAGGTGCAGATTCTGACGTTAAAGCTCCTAATGGTAAAATTCTTTTAAACAAAATGATATTCAGTATTTATTAGATAATAAATATACTAAAGAACAAGCTATTGCTATTTTTATCTGAAACAAATAAATATAAAAAAAGTAGAAGATACTAAAAAAAGAAGAGTCTAAAGATAATAAACAAACTCCGCCAGATAAAGCAAAAAATTAAAATTAAAAAGATACATCTACCCAACCATAATAAATAATGATATAATATAAGTGTTATGTTAATTTTTACATAGCACTTATTTTAATATATAGTGAGGTATGTTAATGGCCGAAGAGACAAGTAACAATACCAAAGTTACGATAGATAAAACAAGAAGAAGACAAAAAAATAAAGATAAAGAAATAAAGAATGATAATCCTCAAGAAGAAAAAGATACCAGTACACAAGCTACGCAGAGTGCTCAACAAGCTACTCAATTAGGCGAAGGTGCTGGTTGGAATGATATTACAACAAATATCATGCAATCAATTGGATTATCTGATTTACAATCTATTATTGGCGATTCAGAAGCTATTAAAGCTCGTCAACATTTATTAGACCCTACTAAATATGAACGAGAAATTAAAACTTCTAATCCAGGCAAAATGCCTAATAATGAAGATGCATATCCAATAGATTTAAAAAAATAGAAGAACTTGAATTTCATAAACCTAATATTAAGCTATACAAAGAAACAACACATATTCATGGTAAAGATGCTATGATAGCAGCTATGAAAGTTAGTGATAAAGCAGAAAAGCGTATCGTTAAATTAGAAAATATGGTCGCCACTTTATTTAGATGGTTTGGTAGACTTGGTTCTAGGGTCGTCGTAAATTGTCAGTACTACGGAGGCACGCAACCAGGGCAAAAAAATATAAAAAGCATTAGATGTTTAGCAGATGACAGAATCAATGATGGGCAAGAAATTCAAATAGACCAATGTTTATATTGTACAAGGTTCGAACCAATAGCAGGTTAATATAATGGCCGTTTATAATCAAAAGCTATTGAAGATTATAAATTATTAGAGTGGTATTAAGCAGGAAAGCTAAGTCAATAGATATGCTAATCTGAACCGAAGGCTATATTTAATATAGTCAGGGGCAACGCATAGGTAGTGAAAAGATATAATCTACCCAAGAGACCGCTCCACGCATAGCTAATTAAGCGTGAAAAGATATGCTGAACTTATAGGAAACTATAAGAGCTATAAGATAAAAAGCTTATAGGATAACAAATTGCAGATGTACGAAATCATGAATGACCTTGGTGCTAATGTAGCTACTATATTAGATGACAATCAAGCTGGTTATACTAATATGGAAGAATATGATACATTAGCTCGTGTCGAAAAAAATATTGGACTGCTAAAGAAGATGCTAAATTCGATTTGGCTTTGGTCGAAAAAAAGAAAATACTGCTGAAACAGTTAAATTTAAAGATATCTGGGGCGAGGGATTAAAGATGAATTGGTCTTTAACTCCTAAAGAAGACCAAATACCTCACATTAATTGGCGTCAATCTATTTCTGATGATGGTTCTAATTTAATGCGTCTTGCTTCCTTTACTGGCAATGAAGTTAATGCTGGCAAAAAAATTTAATTAAAGATGGTGTAGTATCTGATATTATGAAAAAGAATAAAGATGCTATGGATTCTTATAATGAAAATACTGACGTCAATTTCCAAGCTTCTAAGATTAAATCTATTATTAATGAAGCAAAAGAATATGCTAAGAATTTACAAGATGATATTCTTAATAAATTTAGACGTGGACTCCAATCTGAAGTAAAAAGAAATTGTTGGTGATAATGATAAAGTAGATAGCTTGTTTATTGCCTGTGCTTCTTTTGTAATGAATAAACCAGCGAAAGAAGTGTATGAAAAAAATACAATGATTACTTATCTAAAAATTTCTACATCAAATCCAAGTATTGGTATAACTGCTTTTACTAGCGGATATGAATTATTCCCAGGTAGTAAAGAGAAAAAAATTAATCGTATTGATAAAGCAGGACAGCCATATGTAGACCCAGATAAAAAAACCAACAGGTACTGTCACTGGTAATGGTAATTCAGATACTAATCAAAAAGAAATTACCTATTATTAAATGGGAAGACCGAGATGGTTGGTTATGGGTTGCATATGCAGGACATCATTTAACACAAATCCCTGCTAGGCGATGGTTCTATGGACGGCAAAGAAAAAAATTCCCAGCTATTTGTTACTTATATTGTGAATTAGAATCTAAAGCTCATTTTAGTCGTTATGATGAAACAAATTATAGTTTTCCATTTACAGATAAAGAATTAAATAACCCTGGTGTTACTATGGGTGATAGCTATGGACAAACCGCTAATGGTAAATTACATACAGGCACACAATTCTTAGTTCGTATTGGTACACCATTCTATTCTGTAGCAGATGGTAAAAATAACTGGCTGTGGTAATGATGGTGAATATGGCAAAGAATATAAATCTATTAATGTGCAGCATAATGATGGTACATTTGCTAGATATATGTGTTCTTCCAAGATGACTGTTAAGCGTGGTGATACTGTTCTTCGTGGACAACAATTAGGTTTAACTGGTACAGATACAACTACTAATGCAGAATGTTTATATTTTTGAATTAGGTCAAGGTGATTCTGAAAAAGCAGTATGCCCTAATAATCCAATGCAGTTCTTCCCTAAAAATTAATTATAAAAAAAGGTGAACAAATTTTAGCGACTGGGGCTAAACCAAAAGATGGAACTACTACTGTAGTGTCATCAAATAAAAAAATAATATATTTAATATAGCTCAGTAGAAATACTGAGCTATTATTTTTAGAGGATAAAGTATGAAAAAAATAAGAAAACAGCAATTTAAAAAAATTATTAAAAATATGTAAGGTTAATTATATTAAAGATGATTTTAGTGTAATGGCTCGCTCTCTTGATTGTAAATATGAATTCAAAGTTATTGAAGATACGGGTTATTTATCATATAATAATAATGATATTTTTGTATTTAGAAATAAATTATATTATCGAGGTAAACATTTTGCTACTTTTTATTCATGCGTTAGATGAGCATGGATATAAGTATTCATTAAAAAGAAAATTTAATTCTTGGTAAATATAAAAGATTGATTAATCCGTGTTGGATTAAAAACATATTTTTTTAAAGAAGGAAAAATAAAGATGGCTTTTTATTGATAGTGGCGTACATATTGTCAAAAAAATGGTAAATTAATTACACCAACCATGAAATTGCATCCAGATTTATATGAAATTGGTTGGCGTACAGATTTATTCTATCCAGAATATAAAGATAAAACATATGAAGATAAGGACGGAATTTCATACGTTTCCATCTTTACAGGGATATTATTATAGGGCAGATAATGAAAGATTACTTGGTGGTATTGTTAGTGGTGGTCACGCAGCATGTATTGTAGATGATGTATTTGCATTATCTTGTGTATATAATACTTTATATTTAACAGAAGTTAATCAAGAGGATAAGTTTGGATTCATTTCTTTAACAGATATTTTATTAGATAAATTGGCAGATAATTATATATATTCTGATGTAGTTAATAAAGCAACTGCTTTTTATAAATATTTAAAGTTAGAATATTACGTATTAGGAAATACTTCTAAATATAGTCGTAATTGGCAAGATATTAAAAAAATATGTCATTATTAATACATTAACTAATGATGTATTTGAAATTATTTGCGGACAAGAATATGGTGAAGGCATTACAGATTTATATGGTAAATATAATGAAGATGTAGCTGAATCATACAAATATCTGTATGACCAATCTGTAGAAGCCTATAAAAAAATGGTAACCTGTACTGTAGTCATCCATTTGATAAATGTTATTATTTTTGTAATGCTATGACAGAATATTCTAAGCGACGTAGAAATATTTTAAAAAGCATTTAAATTACAAGGTAATCAATATTTCTTTCATGCAGATAAAGCATGCTATTTAAAAAAATTAGAAAGGAGGTGAGAATAAATGAATCAAGCAGATAAACAGTATTTAGATATTGTACAAAAAATTTTAGATGAAGGTACTTGGACAAATAATCGTACAGGTATGCTAGCTATTTTTCTTACCGCATCAAATTATGAAATTTGATTTGCAAAAAGAATTCCCTGATTCTACAATCTAAATTTGTAGCTTTCAAAACAGCCGTAAAAAGAATTGTTATGGATTTGGCAAATGCAGTCTAATGATGTACGTAAACTACAAGAAATGAATGTGCATGTCTGGAATGAATGGGCACGAGAAGATGGCACTATTGGTAAAGCTTATGGTTATCAAATGGGCCGTATTAATCCATACAATGATGTAAATTACAATAAAGCTATGAAAATGTTAGAAGCATCGCCAAATTAAATCTTGTGAACAAGATAGAAATGGATATGTGTATTTATCTCAAGTAGATAAATTATTATATGATTTAAAGCATAATCGTGATAATCGTCGTATGATTGTATCTTTTATGGAACGTAGCAGATTTACATGATATGGCATTACAACCTTGTGCATATGAAACTTTGTGGAATGTACAGGATAATAAATTAAACTGTATACTTATACAACGTAGCGGCGATGAAGGTTTGGGAATTCCATTTAATTTAAGCCAGTATTCATCACTAGTTTATATGATTGCACATGTATCTGGATTACAGCCAGGATTGTTTACACATGTAGTAAATAATGCACATATATACAAAAAAATCATGTAGATACATTACAAAAAAACAAATTGAACGTAGTCAAAACCTTGAAAAATATGAAACAGCTAAAACTCATTATTAATAAAAAAACGTAAAAAAAGTTTTTATCAATTTAAACCTGAAGATATTCAATTAGATAATTATGAACATCTAGGCAAGCTTCCAATGGAAGTATCCGTATAAAGGAGTTAAATAAAATAATGAGTAAACAATTAAAATTAATTGTTGCCACTTCCAAAAATGGAATAATTGGCAGAGATGGTACAATGCCTTGGCATTTACCAGATGACTTAAAATATTTTAAGGAGAAGACGAATGGAAGTATTATTATCATGGGCAGGAAGACTTTTTGATTCCCTTAGCGGAGTGTTGCCTAATCGAGAGCATTGGATATTATCAAGAGAAGAAGAATCAAGAATCAACAAAAAAATAACAATCCAAATGTAAAAAGTTTTCCATAATTCATTTTCTGTAGTTTCAGCATTAATGCGAGATACAAGAGATGGATATGTCATTGGTGGTGGTGCTATCTATAAGATGTTTCTTCCTTTTGTTTCTACTTGTTATGTAACAGAAATAGAAACAGAAATTACTGATGGCGATACTTTTCTTTACATTGCCTAATTATTTTTAAAGAAACTAGACGTGTTTACCATCCAATCGATGAAAAACATGAATTTGGATTTTCTTTTGTAACATATGAAAGAAATAGACCATTATAATAAAAACTCATAGGTCAAATTTTATAAACCTTATGGTTATCATATTTCTCAATTAAAACTATATCTTGTATTATGTTAAATTGATATATACAAGATATAGTTTTTTTGTTACAATAAACGTAATATTAATCATGAAGTTTATTTTTCATAAGTTATTTTTAGAAAAGGAAAAAGAATATGCAAATTAAAAAAACGCGACGGGCGTTTAGTTGATTTTTGATTCAGATAAAATTAAAAAACGCTATGCTAAGTGCATACCATGCAACTCAAGATAATGACAATGAATTAGATAATTTTAATAAAATTATTGATAAAGTAATTGAATCTATTAATACGCAAATTAATCTTGGTAACGTATTAGATGTAGAAACAATTCAAGACCAAATTGAAAAATGCTTTAATGTCCGCTGACTTTAAAGACATTGCAAAAAGCATATATTACATATCGTCACGATAGAACAATGGCTCGTGAGAATCCTCTTGATAAAGAAGTGATTGAAATGATTTCTGGAGATTCTGAATATTGGAATACAGAAAATTCAAATAAAGATTCTAAAGTGGTATCTACTATGCGTGATTATGTAGCTGGTATTGTATCTACAAGTTTAGCACGAAGAAAAAAATGTTACCTAAAGAAGTTGTAAAAGCTCATGATGAAGGTATTATTCATTCGCATGATATGGATTATATGCTAGAACCTAAAACAAATTGTGAGCTTGTTAATCTTGATGATATGTTACAAAATGGCACTGTTATTAATAAAGTAAAAATTGAAAAACCTCATCGGTTATTAACGGCAACTACTATTGCGACCCAGGTCATTTTAGGGGTAACATCAATGACCTACGGAGGTTGTTCAGTTACACTAACACATCTTGCTCCATTTGTTAGAGATTCTTATAATTACTATATTAAAAAAATATAAAGAATATGGTGGTTTAACAGAAAAAAACAAATTAAAGAATTTGCAGATAAAGATACAAAAAAAGAAATTAAAGATGCTATGCAAACTTTAATTTATCAATTAAATAGCATGACAAATTCTAATGGCCAGTCCCCATTTATCACGGTATTTATGTATTTAAATGAAGATTTAGAATATAAAAAGAAATTGCTATGCTTACTGAAGAAGTTATAAGACAACGAATTCAGGGCATGAAAAATGAACAAGGTGTTTGGATATCTCCAGCATTTCCTAAATTAATTTATGTTCTTGAAGAAGATAATATTAAAGAAGGGACTGAATATTGGTACCTTACAAAAATTAGCTGCACAATGTTCAGCTAAACGTCTTGTGCCAGATTATATTTCAGAAAAAAATATGAAAGCATTTAAAAGACGGTGCTTGTTTCCCGCCAATGGGTTAATACTATGGCTCATGTAAAACGATGTGAACTGCATTACAAAGCAGGTGTTAGATATTAAAAATATCTAGCTAACGGTTCAGAAATTAGAAATAATAATATGAATAAGAGAATCTAAGTCCTATATGGATATGATAATACCGTGCCAAGCTGTAACATACCTATAGAAAGTAGGTAAAGTTGGTAACTATAATTAAGGCTCCTAACTATACAATAGATGAATTAGGAGTTATAAGAAATAAGAAAACAAATAAAATTATGAAATCTTATGTTGACCAATTAGGATATGAACAAATAGTATTGAGGGTAGATAAACAACCAAAAACATTTTAGAGTTCATACGCTAATGCGTGATGCTTTTTTTATTGTCTCAAAATAATGATAATAAAAAAATAATGATTAATCATATAGATGGAATAAAAATAAATAATGTTTTAACTAATTTAGAGTTATGTACTAATGCTGAAAATGTAAAACATGCGTATGATAATGGATTATATACAAATAAAAAAACGAAGTCATAAAATTGAAATTGACGGGGTTGTTTATAAAAAGCATAAGAGAAGCATCAGACGCCTTACATTTAAATAGGAAAAGATTAACTGGAATTTTAAAAGGTCAAATTCCAAATCATACAAGTTATAATATTATTAAGTATGTTACAGAAGGTGTAGAGACTATGGCTGATGAATGTAAGCCAGTAGAATAGAGACGTACTATTCGAAGTGCATCGCATTATTAAAAATAATAATAATGAAGAGATAGTCCGACTGATTTTTAATATAGAAATATATATATCAGTTGTGTAGAAGTCAATTATCTGTTGATACTTTTACAGAAAAAAATATGGAAACATAGCAAAAGCTTTAAATTATGATGGCAAGCCAAAATACTATGGGCGTAACAATATTGCTGTTGCGACTTTAAATCTTGGTTATATTGGTTTACTTGCTAATAAAGATAAAGATGAATTTTTGGAAATTATTAGATAAGTATGCAGAACTTTGTCATCAAGCGTTAGACGTTCGTGTACAACGTATTAAGCATACAAAAATCTGATGTAGCACCTTTATTATGGCAAGATGGTGCGTTAGCTAGACTTGATAAGGGCGAAACATTACAAAAAAATTAGTTGAAAGTGGTTATATGACAGTATCACTTGGATACGCTGGTTTATGTGAATGTGTTCAGTGCATTAGGTTACAAAAATCATTATTATGGTGAGGGTAAAGAATTTGGATTACAAATTCTTCAACATCTTAATGATTTATGTGATAAATGGAAAACTAAAGATAAAGCTGGTTATTCAGTTTATTCTAGTCCAATCGAATCAACTACTTATAAATTTGCAAAAAGCTAATAGAAAGCGATTTGGAATTATTCCAAATATTACAGATAGAGAATATTTGACGAACAGTTATCATGTAAATGTCCGTGACAACATGAGTGCTTTCGAAAAACTCGATATCGAAAAGGATTTTCAAAAATTATCTTTAGGTGGAAATATTAGTTATGTTGAATTACCAAATTTAACAAATAATATTCCAGCGGTATTGCAAGTAATTCAATATATTTATGACAATGCTATTTATGCCGAATTAAATACAAAAATCAGATTATTGTATGAAATGCGGTTATGATGGTGAGATAGAAATTAAAGGCGAAGAAGGTTCTCTTTATTGGCAATGTCCTAATTGTGGTAACACAGACCAGAACCAGATGTCATTGGTGCGTCGCGTTTGTGGATACCTTTCTAGCAATGGCTTTTAATCAAGGTCGAACAGAAGAAATTAAAGACCGTGTTCTCCATTTAGATGATAATTAATATATATATTTTAGAAATAGTTCTTCTTATTTAATTATAGGAAGAACTATTTTATTTTATATTATGAGGAAGAGTATATGGATTTTAATCCTATAGATTTTATTGTATTGTTATTTCTTGTTTTTTTCTTCTTTATATATTATATAGATGGATTAAAGAAGATAAAGTAGAAAAAGAATAATCAAGAAGAATTAATTTTTATTAGATGCAGATGATGCCCACAGTTTAGCAATAGAATACAATAGAAAAATATTTTCTAATTGCTCATAAGAATTCTATGAAACATATTGTTGAGGGGATTAAAGAAGCATCTAGTGCTGGTAAGTTTGAATATAAAGTTACTATATTTAATAATGAATATTCAAAAGATTTAATTAAGTATTTAGAGAAAAAAAGGATATGTTGTTGATTCTGCTCAAATTGAATTAGATGGCAAACGTATTATTTTGACTATTAAGTGGTAAGGTGGTGAGAACATATGATGGAATATATGCCATGGCTTTTTATTAGTTCCTGTAATTATAGGGACATTATTCTTAATATATAAATGGACACAATATAGTTGTGAAATAACAATATTACAAAAAGAAAATAGATATATTAAAAAAATAATAATAAATTAATAATGGACTCTCATTTAGCTAACGCTTTATCTACTGAAACTAATACAAAAAAATTTAATAAGAAATATGGTGTTTTACTAGATAAAATTAATATGTATATGCAAGTCGCTATTGAACAAGGCAATTATGAATGTCATGTGCCTGTCGCTAAAGAAGATAATAAACCTAAAGAAATAATTGGTTATCTTGAAGGTAAAAGATATATTGTTAATTATATTGAATTGCCATCAGATAAATTATATAATGATTTAAGGATTTATTGGGAGCGACCATTAATGTGAAGTGCCTTGTATAATATAGTTAAATTATTTATTTTTTTAATTTTTAGAAAGAGAAGGTTAAATGTATATGAAAAACAAATAAATTAATTTTAACAGCAGCTATTGTATCTTGTATTGGTAGTACAGCTATGGCGGCAACAACAAATATTGATAATTCTGTTGGTGGTAACGCTGGTAATTATAACGCAGAACATTCTTTATTTATTGGTCGTGACCATACAATTAATGTAGCAGAGGCTGGTTTTAAACCAGCTCAAAATGTAGCTATGTTGGGTGACGACAATCACGTTCATCCCGATGCTAAAAGTGTATTAGTGACAGGTCACAATAGTAATGTTATGGCATCTTATACTGTTACTGGTGGTATGCATAATACCATCCATAAAGAAGCTACTTATGCTTTAACAGCTGGCTGGCAAAAATTCTAATAACGGTGAAGCTAGTTTGGTTGTCGGCCATACTAATGCTGTTTGGAAAGCAAAGAATACATTGATGTTTGGTGAAAATAATAAAATTAATGAAGGAGCTAATAACTCTTTTGTTGGTGGTGAATCTTCTGAAGTTAATGGTAAAAATTCTTTTGCTTTTGGTAACGGTGCAAAAGCAAATTTAGATAACACATATGCTATTGGTACCGGTGCTATTGCAGAAGCAGAAAATACAGTTGCTATTGGCAATGGTGCTGTAGCTGACCGTGCAAACACAGTAAGTGTTGGCTCTAAAAACAACGAACGTATTATTACAAATGTAGCAGCAGGTGAAATTTCTGCTACTTCTACTGATGCCATTAATGGTAGTCAATTACATGCTGTTGCTTCTGAAGTGGAAAAATAATGCTAATGCTATTAAAATGAATTCTGATACTATTAAAGAATTAACTAATACAAATAATAATAATTTTACTACCATTAATAATAGTTTTGCTACTATTAATAATAATTTAAATAGTTTAGATACAAAAAAATTAATACATTGGATTCTAAAGTTAATGCTAATCAAAAAGAAGCTCGTAAAGGCATTGCATCTGTATCTGCTTTAGCGGCATTACATCCATTAGATTATAACCCAGACCATAAAGTAGATATCATGGCTGGTGTTGGTCATTATCGTGGCAATACTGCTGTAGCATTAGGTATAGCATATCGTCCAAATGAAAATACTATGTTTACTGTAGGTGCATCTATTAATGGTAAAGATACAGCTATCAATGCTGGTGTAAGCTATAAAGTTGAAGCTAAAGATATTCAATATCGTAGTCCAGCTTCTATGGCTAAAGATATTGATGATTTAAAAGGCTATCGTTAACCAGTTAGTTCAAGAAAACGAAGCTTTTAAAAAAATCAAAAATAAATAATTATTTTTCAAGGAGTATATATGTATATTTTAAATTTTTTTATGAAAAACTATAATCAGCTAAAAAACGAGCGTTGCTTCTTCAAATTTAGATGACGCATTATCATCTATAAAAAAATATTGCGTCTCTTTATGTTAATGGATGGCACAAAGAACACGAATTAGTTACTTTCAGAATTGAAGTGATTAATCAAAAAGGCTGAAGATATTCGAAAATATTATTTGGAAATCTAAAAGAGGTTTCTTTGAAGTAGAGCTTGTTGAAAAAAATATGTACGTCATTTAATCAATAAGGAAACGTATCAAATTTGGGTTACGGATTATATAGATGATGAAAGCACTTGTAAGTTTGCAGATTAATTTTAAATAAGGTATATAATATAAATAAAGGCTCTCTTTTTATAGAGAGCCTTATTTTATATTTATGATAAGGTATAATAGAAATTAAATTTAAATGTAAAAATAGGAAATAATGTTAACTAAAGTTAAAGCAGTTATTATTATAATTGCTACAATTCAAAAATATTATATTTGGATTTACTACTCCTACAGTACAAATATATTTTTATGAGTCTGGTAAATGCTAGTACATTAAGTATTGCGAATTTATTAGACGCTGGATTAGCTGGCACAATTAATAGTTTTTTTAAGCAAAAATTCTTTTAGAAAATTATTTAAAAAAATATGCTCCAATAATTGGGTTATTAGATGCTATAATATATGCAGTGATTGTATTATTTTCAATAGACGACCCAACAATTCGATTTATAGGCATAGCAATTTCAAATGGTACATTAGCTGCGATATGGGGTGTTATGTTATTAGATAGTATTAATAATACGATTCATGGAGATGAGTTAACATCTTTTAATAGCTTAAATAAATCATGTTGTTTATTTGGTTCATTAATTGGGGATGCTATAGGCGTAGCTATAGGAAATCATTTAGATATTAATACTGCTATTATATTGCAAGCCATAATGGTAGCTATTAATTCTATATCTGAATTATATGCATTTTACAAATTAGATAATGTATAAAAAGAGGAAAAATATGATTTATGAGTTTGAAAAAAGAAAGAGTTGAACGTGCTTTAAAAAGACCATATTCATCTCTTTAATAAAAAGTTCTTAAAAAGAAATACATAGTTATGAAAATGAAACAGGAAACTATGTTTTTATTTACAAATATTATGATGTGTTAGATAGTCTATATATAGTAACTACATATCCTGATTATGTAGATATTGATTCTTATTGGTTCGAATCTGATACATCAGTTAAAAATTAAATAGAAAGGGAATAAAAATGACGAGTCATGAGCAAAATCAAAAAAAGTAGCTATTACATTAGCTATGTCTGCTTTTAACGCATAACTATGGTTATATGTTAGAGCCAGAAGAAGTATCTAGTAAAAATTAATGAAGATAATATGTTTGTTGTTTGGTATTGCAAAACATTACAAAACTGGAAGGTCTTAGTTGGTTGTATGGATATCGATGAATATGTAGAAGTAACTTACAACGGAAATAATGGTGAAACATATGTAGATATCTATAATAAAGCACTAAATGTTGCTTACAATAAAGAAACAGTAGCGGAGATTATGAAATATGTTATATGATATCAGCATTAATCCACCAATTATTTCCGTGCTAGCTATCATATTTATGATTTGCATGGAGATGCTATTAGTCATTTATGGCGATAGCGATTTTGAAAAAAATTTCAAAAAGCAGAAGATATTAAAACACAAATTTTATTATTAATTAGTATCACTTTAAAAAGCATTAACATTTTTTTCTTTTTATTGGTTAATGTTGTTATTTTTATATACAAAATTATAAGAATGGATTTTTAATTATGGAACAATGGAAAGAAAGATTATTAGAAGAGTTTAAACAATTAGATATTCGTGTTGAAAAAAATTAATTAAATTTTTAGATGCAAATAGAGAACACGAAGATTATTATTTATTATGTAAACAATTATCTGTTATGATTGAATACCGTGATTGTTTACTAGAACGTATTCATAAATATTGTGGTGAATAATTATGGCTGATTGGTATAAAGGACAAGTTATCATTCGTGGCTCATTAGAAGCTATGTCTTATTTTTGTTAAAGGCAATTTCTATGATGATACTGTAACTAAATTCGATAATAATATTAAATTAGAATCGTTGCCTAATTATTTTTAAGTGAAGAATATGGGTTAGTTACTATTGAGCGTACAGAAAAAGCAGAAAAATGCAAATGAAAAAACATACGTTCGATATTAAAAAAATATTGGTGATGCGTTTGGTCCATCTTCTCACTATAAAAATTAATATTCATTATGATGAAGGCAAAAATGTTTGCTGGATGCAAATGAATATGGATTTTAGATACGGTATAGACGTCGATGCATTTTTAGATATTGCTAAAAATATAAGTTAGATTTTAAAATATCTTGCGTTGATTGGAATGAAGGTCTTGTCGAAAAAAAGTTACTATTGTAAAGGGAAAACTTATAGAAGATGAAGAATATTCTTATTATGATGATAATATTGATGATGTCTTCTTTGAGAAATTATAGAGGAGTATATACATGAGAGACTTAATTATTATGAGAGGGTGTCCGGGTTCTGGTAAAAGTACAGCTATTAAAGAAGCTGGGCTTGAGAACTATGTGTTAAGTCCAGATACATTACGTTTAATGTTGCGGGCACCCGAAGTTACTGAAAAATTTTACATATAGCATTAGTCAACAAGATAATGCTTTAGTATTTGAATTGTTAGATAAAATGCTTATTAATCGTATGAAAACTGGTTCTCCTACTATTATTGACGCTACACATTGTAGTTCTAGTAAATTTCATACAAAAACAAATTAATCGCTATCGTGAGCTTGCTAAGCAATATAAATATAGATTATTCTATTGGGGAACCAGAACGCGAAAGTATACAAACATATATTGATAGAAATAAATATCGTGATGAACTTAATCAAGTTCCAGAAAATGTAATTCGTAAAATGTATACTGTTTGGGAACATAATGGATTACCAAAAGATTTTTGTTAAACTAAATACATTATCTTTCCGAGATGATTTTGCTAGTATCTATAAAGACATGTCTGATATGTATGAACAAGTTATTATTGTTGGTGATATTCATGGTTGCAATACTGTATTACAAAAATTAATTAATCAAGATGATGAATTAAATATCAAAGACGCAAAAAAATCTTTATATTTTTTTGTAGGTGATTATTTCGACCGTGGTATTGAAAAACTTAGAAGTGCTCGATACGTTATTTGACATTGTTGAACAAAAATGTAGTTTTACTTGAAGGTAATCATGAAGCTCATTGGGTTGATTGGGCCCACGATAAAGATGCTGAACGTACTGACAATGGCATGATTCGTTTCAAAGAAACTACATTAAAACAATGGCAAAGTAAATATAATAATGATAAAGATTTAAAGAAAAATCTTCGTGTTTTATATCGTAAAAATGTTACCTGCTTATTTCTTTAAATTTTAGGCAAAAACATATATCGTAACACATGCAGGCTTAGCTTGTTTACCTAAACATCATATGGCTACATGGCAATATATTAATGGTCATGGCGGTTATGATTTTGATGTAACATCTGCTTACGAATCCAGAGCGTTTCCATCTAGGTCTTATCCAACTCAAGTATTCGGTCATAGAAGTGCTAAAGAAAGCGAACATTCTAAACCACTGGAAGGTCAAGTAGAATTTGGTGGCTTCTTAAAAATATTTAGTATTAAATGACGAAGATAATGATATCTATCAAAATTAAAAATGATGTATACGATAAAGAATATTTAGCTTATGAAAATGAATTATCTAAATATCTTAAAGGCACATATATTGCTACTGAAGATGAAGAAATTAATGCGATTGCTAATAGCAAACATATTATCGCTAAGAAATTACCAGATAATTTAATGAGTTTAAATTTTAATCGCAATGTATTTTATCATGCGATTTGGAATGACTTAACCGTTAAAGCTCGTGGTTTATTCGTGGACCAAATTACTGGTAAAAGTAAAAGCAAGAAGCTATAATAAATTCTTTAACTTCGGTGAATTAGGCAACGAACAAGAAGAATTAGATAATCTCGTATATCCAGTTCATATTTCTAAAAAGAAAATGGCTTCTTAGGAATTGTATCCTATGACGAAGATAATCAAAAAAAGTGATTTTTGCTACTAAGTCTACTACACAAGGCGACCATACAAAAATTATTAAAAAGATGTATGGGACCAATGTTCTTTAGATAACCAAACTTTAATTATTAATTTATGCAAAAAAATATAATGCAAGTGCCATTTTCGAAGTATGTCATCCAGAAGATATTCATATCATTGATTATAATAATCAGAAGAAAAATGTTCTTATTAGATTTTGTTCCTAATCAATTGCATATTAATGGTGTCATATTAATATTCCATTCTCAGATAAAGTAGTGAAGAATTTTCTAAAGAATGGAAAACCAGAAACACATATGTGTACTGCTTTTAAATATTCAAGTTCGGTCTCGTGACCAATTAGACTATTATATTAGAACTATTTTCTTAGCAAGACCAACAGAGGGTTACGTTATTACGGATGCTACTGGTAAAATGTATAAAAAAAGAAAACAGATTTTTATTTAAAATGGAAATTTTATCGTAGTTTAATCGAACGTATTATAGAAGGTAGAGCTTACCAGAACTGAATGAAGAAGATGCGAAATTTATTAAATGGTTAAATCAATATTGTCCACAAGGAAATATTATCGAAATTAGAAAAACAATATGAAAAAAATATTTGACAGAGCATAATAATTAGTTTAATATAATATATGTAGTTTTCATTTTTACTTTCCTTTTATTTTTAATAAAAGTATATAAAAACGCTGGTTTAATAACTGGCGTTTTTATTAATACAAGAAAGGTTATTGTGATGAATCAAAAAAGAAAAAGCTTCAATATGATATTGAAGTATGTATTAGCAACTTGTACGATTATGTTGAGTATTGCTCGTATAAAGATGAAGCTATTGAAGAACTTAATTTGCTAAAAGAATATATCGAAAAAAATTTTTGAAGAAAAAGTAGGTGACGATATGCCAGCTAATTTATGATATGCTGAATTAAACCAAATGACACAGTAGATGGAGTTGGCATTACTGTATCTTTCTGGGCAATCGTGTCCACATAGGTGTCGTGGGATGCCATAATCCTGATACTTGGTCAGAAGATGGGGGTATGTTACTTCCAGAAAATTATGTGGAGTATATCATTGAATTGTTAACCAAAAATGGAATTAAAAAGAAATCTATCTATTCTTGGCGGCGAACCTATGTATAAAAAAATAATTTGCTTATCGTTAATAATCTTGTAAAAAGCAGTAAGTGAACGATTACCAGATATAAAAAAATATTTTTATGGACTGGATATACATATGAAGAATTATTGGCTAGAACAGATGCATCTACTCATTCTATTTTAAGAAATATAGATGTATTAATTGACGGCAAATTTGATTTAGCTCACCGTGATATTACATTATGGCTTAAAGGGTCTCCTAACCAACGCGTTATTGATGTTCAGCAAAAGTCGTTTACACAATAAAAATTATTTTGTTAAATCAGGATGGCAGCCATGAAGAATATCATTAAATATATTTTAATTCTATTTGTTTGTTTGATTGTCGTAACTTTCTTTTCTGGTTGTGGTCAGGATACTCCCTAGCCCTACTGTATATAAAAAGTCCATTTAGTGAAGTAGTAGATACTGTAATACTGACATCATTAATAAATCTAATAATGCTGTTGAAATTACTGTTAAATACGATATGGACAAAGAAACAGATTCTTTTGTTGATGAGTCTATTAAAGATATGGAGCATAAAGGATATCTTGTATCTAGTAGAAAAATGATTGAATCAACTAGAATTCTAAGTACAACTCCAGACGTTTTACAAACAGTCGTGGAATATCAAATTATTACCTATAAGAAAGTGAGGTGACAAAAATAGATATAGCTATTGTATCAAGTAAAATTTTACAACAAACAGATATTAAAAACAATTGCTGGTTGTTTAAGTCGATTAACAAATTCTAATTCTATTACTTTTGCGTATCAGAAAAAAAGTAAAAGATATAAAAACTAGAAGAATCTAATTCATATCAGGCTATCGGCGAATATGCTTCACATGTAAAAACAATTAGTATCATATTATGATTTACATCATTTAGCTGTGCCTCATGATATTTCTACAGAAGAGCAACAAGCTCGTGATGCGGCTAATAAGGCTTTTATTTGCAGAAGCATTAGAAATGTTAATTGAATCTGGTAATCCAGAAGATATGGTATATGTATTTAAGAATCGAGTCTAATCTGTGTTTGTAACTGATATTTTAGAAAAATATGAACATGGTGATAATCAACAAAAAGCCATGTTCTATTTGATGAATTAAAAATTAAAGGCTAGAGAATTAAAAAAATAAAAGAAATTATTTTTAGTACTGCTAGTCGAGAAGATTTAGACAAAAATTTCAAATGATACTAAACCAAAATATAGTTCTGGATTTACTTTGTTTGAATATGAAAATAAAAACCTATTGCTTTCTTTAGATGTGAATCGAGTAGAAAATAATATTTTCTATTGTGTTATTTTTGTAGATGAAAAACATCGAGGAAAAACAATTAGGCGTTACATTATATCAGAGAGTCAATTAATAAATTATCTAATTTTTGGAAACTAGATAATTTCACATTAGTTGTTAGTATTGAAATACATAATGAGGCTTCCATAAAAACAGCAGAAAAGTAGGATTCGAATTTAATGGATTCGATGATGAACAAACTTTATTATATTCTTACAAAAGGTAATAAATAGCATATACGTTATTTTTACTATAAAAAGGATATTTAGTATATGGACTCTATATGTATTGTAATCCTTATTATTATTTTTAATCTATATCGATTATAATGATGATAATCATTTCAAATATTAGATAAAAAGACAGGTTTTATACCCTGTCTTTTTATTTGAAAGGAGTTCATATGTTAGAAAAAATTATTAAAAACAATAGGTGTGGTTATTCTATGCATTATATTATGCTTATGTTTTGCCATCACTATGTTTGTTCCTATTTTAATTATATTGTATTGTTTAAATTGGATATATTGGATTTGGAATCCAATGACCCAAAAAGGAAGAAGATGATTTGCCGTGGAAATGGTAAAACGATTTATAGAAGTTTTTGTTTTTTTATGGGGCATCTTTTGTATATTCGCTCTATTCTTTATAGCTGTTTGTATAATTGGTGCTATCTTTTAAGACTAAACTATAGTATAATTAATGCGTTGAAAGGACGGTGTTACCTATAGAAAACATAAATTTATATATGCAAGAATTAGGTATCTCTGAACTCATGGCTAACGTATTAATTAAACGTAACATTAGTTTAGAAGATGCCAAATTATTATATAATAATCCTATAATGCTACTTGAAAATCCAGAAGATATTTATGGTATGAGAGAAGTAGCTAATAAGATTGTAGAACTATATCAAGAAAAACCAGATAGACCATTTTTAATCTTTGCAGATTATGATGTAGATGGTATGACATCTGGTTATATTATGACATCTTGCTTAGGAGAATTAGGATTAGATACATATCCATACTTTCCTGAGCGAGATGAAGGATATGGTTTATCTATAGCTTTTGCGGAAAAAGTAGTAGAACAAATGAAAGACCAATTGCCAGTAGTCATTACAGTAGATAATGGTATTACAGCGTATGAAGCTGCTGATTTTTACAAGAACATAATATTCCTGTATTAATTACAGACCATCATCTACCAGTTAGTAAAGAAGAATTACCTGGTGATTTACAAACAGACCCATGGATAGATGAAAAAGCAGGTACTCATTTATGTGGTGCTGCTGTAGCTTTGGAAAAACTTGTTTATTAGTAGAAGAATTATTAGAATATTTAACTGGCAATGAACAAAAATATTTGTCAGAATTATATTCCATTTGTCGGTATTGGTTTAATTACGGATGTAATGCCACCACATATTGAAAAACAGAGCTATTGTTAAAAATGGCTTTTAGAGTCTATTAATAATAAAAGAAGTTCCATTAATGAATATGTTTTCTGAAGTATTTTCTATTAAGAATTTTACTCAAAAAGATATTGCATGGTCTGTAGGTCCTAAATTTAATTCTGCTTCCCGATTAGGGAATACAGAACTTGCTACTGATATTTTCTTTTACAGAATCCAGGAGATAAAGACGAGCTTGAAGATAAAATGGTTGATATTGCTCGCATGGATAATGAACGTAAAAAGTTAACGGATAAAGCTATCGCAAAAGCTATGGAAACATAGTGAAGAATTTTTTTAATAGACCCTATTTGTCTATTTAATTGTGAAGGATATCCACATGGGATTGCAGGCATTATTGCTGGTAAATTAGCTGAAACATTTCAAAAAGCCAGCATTAGTGTATGTAGAAGATAAAGTAGAAGATATTGCTACTGCTTCTTGCCGTGGATTTAATTTAGATATCAAGACTTTAATTAATATTGCTACCTCTAAAGGATATGCTATTGGAGCATTTGGTCATTCATTTGCTTGTGGTGCAACTTTAATACCATCTTGTTTTTGAAGAATTAAAACAATGCATTAAAGAAACATTAGAAGAATGATAGCGTCTGGTCAATTAATTCAAGAAGAAATTAAATTTGAACCAGATTATTATATGACTCCAGAAGATATTAATGGTAAGACTTTACAAGAATTAAATGCAATTCCATATTTAGGAGATTATCCTGTACTAGCTTTTAAAAATCAATCAGTAGAATATTCTACGCCATTTAAAAATAAAGAACATTTAGTTTTTAAAATTATGGATAATAAATATGCTGTTGGTTGGAATATGCTATCTAATTATAAAGAATTAGGATATCCTGATACTTTAAATTTAGTTGGCAAATTAGATGAAGCTAGTTTTAGTGCTAAAACATTAGGACTAAAAAAATTCAGATGTTATTTTTGTTAGACGAGATTAGTTAATGAGTTTTTACACATTTACATTTTCATACAGATTATTCGTTTTTTAGACGGATTCAATCCTGTTAAAAAGCAGTGGCTCGTTTAAAAGAATTAGGTATGGATTCCTGTGCTATTACTGACCATAATCATATGGGTGGTGTCATTGCATTTAAAAAAGAATGTGAAGCGAACGGAATTAAACCCATTCTCGGTGTTGAATTATATTGGACTCATGATATGAAAGAAATCATGAAAACCAATTGAAGAGCGAAAAGAGGACGCTACTAAACGAGCAGAAGCTGCTGGAATTACAGTTCCTAAGAAAAACAAAAAAGCGTTACACAAAAAGCTATTAATGAAATCATTGAACCATATATGTATGATAATTATAGTTATCATATTATTTTATTAGCTAAGAATGAAGTAGGTTATCATAACTTAATTAAAATTCAATCTGAAGCAGCTAAATATGGTAAATTTAATGGTCGTCATCATTGCGATAATGATTTATTAATGAAATACCATGAAGGCATTATTTGTTTAACAGCTTGTATGTCTGGCTATTCTGCTAAAATGATTCGTCAAGATAAATATGATGAAGCAGATAAGTATCTTCAATTTATGACAGAAACTTTCGGTGATGATTTTCTATCTTGAAGTTCAACCATTTAATGACCCTAAATCAAAAATAAAATTAATCGATATTATTATACCTATAGTAAAAAAATAATAATATTAAAAATAGCAGCGACTAATGATGTTCATTGGACATTAGCTGACGATTGGGATGACCATGATACTTTAATTTGCGTAGGTCTTGGCATGGAAAAACATGATGAAAATCGTACACAAATGCGGTATCCTTGGGGACTTCATATTCGTTCAGAAGAAGAAATGAAAAAGCTTTTTGAAGAACAAGTCGATACAATGTATGAGCAAGAACGAAATAAAACAAGGATATTTAGAAGTAATGTATAAAAGCTTGTGATACTACACAAGAAATTGCCAATAAAAATAGAAGTATATGGTTTAGCTCCTGACCATGATTTATTCCCTGATGTAGATATTGGTAATATGACTCCCTGAAGAAGCATTAGAGAAAAAGCTTTTGCTGGTTTATATGAATATCTTAAAAAGCATCCAGAGTATAGCCAAAAAGAGTACGAAAAAAGACTTCGTTTTGAATTAAATGTTATTAATAAAAAAAGGATATGCTCCTTATTTTCTTGTTGTAGAAGAATATATTACGTGGGCAAACTAACAATGGTTGTCCTACGGGCCCCGCGAGAGGAAGTTCGGGAGCAGCCTTTGTTTTTGCATTGTATTGGTGTTACAAAAAAATATTGACCCAATCCAAAAATCAATTATTGTTTGGTAGATTTTTAACTGAAGATAGAAAAATCGCCTCCAGATATCGATACGGACTTCGCTGACGTTATTCCTCCATTAAAAACATTTAGAGGAATATTATGGTTCAGAAAAATGTATCTGCTATAGGAACTTATTCTACTATGGCTATGAAAGTAGCTATTAAAGATATTATGAGAGCATTAGGGATATTCTGCTACTGAAGGCAATAAAGTTACAAAATCTTTACAAGCTATTTTACCGAAAAGAAATATCTTTGTCTTTTAAAAAGTTTGAAGTTTTAAAAGACGAATGCTCCAAATGATTATGAAAAAAATTTTAAAAGCTATTGAAAATAAATATGAAGAAAGTATTTAGATTAGCAAGACGCTTTGAAGGATTACTTCGTGGTACTGGTGTTCATGCCTCTGGCGTGTTAGTAACACCAACTCCTATTACTGATTGGGTTCCTGTACATACAGCAAAAAGAGACGATAAAGATATTGTCATTACATATTACGATGGTCCTCAACTTGAAGAATTAAGGCATATTAAATTCGATATTTTGGGTTTGAATAATATTAATATTATCGTCAAGACATTAAATTATATTAATCCAGATTTAACTATTGAAGATTTATACGATATTGTTGATATAGGCGATAAGGATTTATATAAAGAATTATATCGTGGAAATTCTGATACTGTTTTTCAATTATCATCTGATTTAATGAAAGGATTAATTGATAAGATTAAACCTACAGAATTTAATGATATCGTTGCTATCACAAGTTTGGGAAGGCCTGGCCCTTTGGATGCTGGGTTTGACAAAGATTATGCCGAAGGTAAAAATGATAATAAGATTCATTATTGTATCTCTGGTTGTGAAGATATTTTTAGGTCAAACATATGGGGTCGTAGTATATCAAGAACAGCTGATGGCTATTAGTAAACGTATCGCTGGTTTTGATGATAGTCAAGCCGATAGTATAACTAGAAAAATTACAGCTTGAATTATTTTTATGATATGCTATAATATTTCTTGTAATAAGCAAGAAAGGATATAGCATGAATAACTTAATAGAATTTTTAAATAACAATGGTTTTGATAATGACATTATAATTAAATCATTAAATGCAAATAGATTTTATAAAAACAAAAAGCTAAGTTGGCATAAAGCGAGAGAATTGCATAACCAACTCGATATGAATTTAATAAAAATATTATATGAAGAATATAAAATGCCTATTTATAAAATTGCTATGTTATATGGAATTTCAGATGTAAGTCTTTAGGGATAAAATGATATTATATAATTTCAATTTAAAAGGACATTGTGTTGGAAAAATAGTCAAAAATAAATATTTTTCTAATATTGATTCATATGATAAAGCTTATTTTTTAGGTTTATTTGCAGCTGATGGTTCAATAGTAAATGAAACTATGTCAATAGAATTAAGAGATTATGATAAATATATTTTTAGAGTTATTTATTCAAAAAGCTAATTTGAATACAACTTTAGTTCCAGATAATAGAGATGAAAATTTAAGATATATTCTTAAATTTCATTCGAAAAATATGGTTAATGATTTAAATAAAAATTATATATATCCAAGAAAATCATACAACAATACATTAAAAATTCCTGATATTGACAAAAATATATTCGGCATTTTATTCGCGGTTATTTTTGATGGAAATGGAATGCGAATAAAAAAGGATATGTTGGTTTTTGTGGCTCAAAAACTATTATTAGTCAAATTCATGATATATTAGTTAATGAGTTAGAAATTTCTAATAACAAGATAACTTACAATAAATCTAATCATATATATTATATTCAATGGGCTAAAAAAGAAGATACTAAAAATTTTTTAATTACTTTTATAAAAAAATATCTCTGATTGTTATTTAAAGAGAAAAAGAAAAAAATTCATAAAAAGATTAATAGGCTAGTTATAGAGTAATCTATAATTTAAAAATATTGTGTGAACTCCAAAAATGGAGGTGTCTAATTTTTAAATTAGGCTAACGGTGGAACCCTAAGTTTATATTATTATAAATATGGCAATACTGTGCCAAGCCTTTTTAAAAAATAAAAAGGAAGGTGTAACGACTATGGGTGATGAATGTAGCCCAGTAGAGGAACCAAGGTGAAAGACCAAATTCGAAGCGCACAACAGCCATATATTATGGTTGAAGATATAGTCTAGTCCGCTAATAAATATCGGGAAACCGACGGTAGAAACGAAAAAGAAATTAGAAATGTTTCCCTATGATGATTCGCTGTCACATTTATGGTAAGAAAAAAATTGTGAAGGTCCTGAAGGCTGGGGAAAAAAGACGATAAGGCTCCTTTGGTATGACCCTAAAGGTAAATATGGTCCTGAAATTTCTGGAGCATTAGTGAATGGATATACAGAAGAAGAGGTATTAAAATACTTTGAAACTATTGAAGGATTTGCTAGTTATGCCTTTAACAAGAGTCATGCTGCTGCATATTCATACATCTCTGTACTGACTATGTTTTTAAAGAAAAATTATCCGGTAGAATACTTAGCTGCTTGTTTATCTTCTTGTGAAGGTAAAAAGGAAAAAAATTACTAAATATATTCCTGTTCTTAAAAATTAGAATTACATTACGAACTCCAGATATTAATGTATCTGGTAAAGGATTTTACCCATTGCCAGATACTAATGAAATTTTGTATGGTTTACAAGCTGTAGCTAAAGTATCTGATGCTTCTTTAGAAAAATTTTTAGAATTGCGTCCATTTAATTCTTTTACAAGATATGTTAAAACGTATCCCTAAAAAGAATTTTCAATAAAGCTGTTGGCAGTAATTTAATTAAGTCTGGCGCATTAAAAAGAATTTAATGAAAAATAGAAATGCCTTATTAAATGAATTCTATTCTTTACGTGGTGATACAGATTGGGAACCATTAGATGATTCTGAAATAACCATTGAACAAATTCTTACTTACGAAGAAGAAACTCTTGATAATCATGTAACGTATAAAAACATGGTGGGAGGAATTAGAAGATGGTGAACAAATTACAATTCCAGTTACGTTAATGGACCGCAAAGAACATACACAAAAATGGTAAGTTAATGTTATTCGCTACTTTGTATCATGATAACTGTGAATTTGAAGCATTAATTTTTGCTACACAATATTTAAAAATTAATTGCCATGTCTTGCCAGCAACAACCTCAAGTTGGATTGCAATTTGAAGTAACTGGCTCTAAAGATGGCGAAAAATTCAAAGTCAAAAACATTAATAAAATTCTCCAATAAATAAGAAATCTCCTGTAATATAAATAGTTACAGGAGATATTTTTTTCTTATTCATGAATTGGAGAAATTATAATGGCTTTAAGAATGTTTTTATTTTTTTCTGCAAGCATGCAACTTTTTACATGGTTTATTCGTTTAATTGCTGAATATGGCATGTATGATATTATGTTACTTAACTAATTGGTTTGTTGTATTATTTGCAGACAAATATGGCAATCTTCCAAAAAGTATTTAAATTATGGCAAACATATGATAATTGTTTAGATATTGACTGGATGATTAGTGAAGGTAATGTACCTAAATTATTTAGATATAACTTCAATAAACACTATAAATATCATCTTGAATATAAAGAAGATAACATATTAATTCCTGGTCATGTAGATATTATTGATGATAATTTTACTTTCTGGGAATTGATTCAACGATATGTTTGTCGCTGTGCTTGGTTATATCGTAATTGTGGATATGGCTTTTGCGTATTATATTTTTTTGGTAGAACTGTAACGCCAAAAGATTTTTGTGGTCGAGCTTGAAGAAAAAAGATTTTCTTATGGGCTATGTTCCTGATACAGATATCTTTTCCATTAAGGTTGACCATGTATGGTATTCAAAAAATTGTTTAAAAGGGAATTTGAATTTACTTGCTATTTAGGTTATAAATGTTCTGGCATTCAACGAGATAAACATCCTCGTGTATGTATGTTAGCTCATCGCATTTGGCCTTTTAAATAATTTTATTTTTCCTGTATAATAGAGTAGGAACCGCTTTGAGTTTCTACTCTATTTTTAATTGAAAGGAAATTATTTTGAATAAAAAACAATTTTCTAAAGAAAGTATTGTGTTACCTAATGCAGAAATTGTGTGTCATTCTACATTAGATAAAGTAAATAATATATCTAGGGAAATAGAATCTATTAATAACACATTAACTTGCTATAGAAGTGAAATGATAGAACAGAAAAAGATATATTCTATCATATGACTAATTTAGAAAAAAATGAGTCAGAATCTTTTTTTCTAAAAGTTAATATGTCGCTAGGGAATGAAAAAGATTTAAATATTAAACGATATCGACATTGGGATAATGTAATTCGACGCATGAAACGAAAAACAAAAATATGTTTAATGCTGTCGAACTATTTTTAATTATTTGTTTGTTTGTATTAGTATTATTTAAGATGTAGGTATTACTATGAATGAAATGAAAAACTGATACAAAAGTAAAAATGACTGATATTAGTATCACTACAATACTTAGCGAACATAATAGAGCCATTGCTAAAACCAATACCGAATTAACTGATACAAAAATCAATTGATTCAAGCATTAGAAGTCATTAAAGATACACAAAAAGAATGGCATTGAAACTGATAAAATGTTATTTGATTTTGCTCAAAAACAAATCGAAGTTTAGAGATTGCTCATAGAAATACAATTATGTTAGCAATTGCAATAATTATTATGATTTTTTTCTTAATATTATTTTATTAATGAGGCTTCATGGTTAATATAATTAAATACGGAATTGCAATTATATTATTATTAATTGTATTAGATACATTGTATAGATTTTTAATAGTATTAATTTTGCTAATGGGGATTAAGTATTTTTAATATGATTTTTTTAACAGATAGAGCCCAACAAGTTCCATTTTGTATATGAAATAGCAATTGGTGCTCATAATTATATTAAACATGCTTTTGACGATTTACCAGATAATATATTAATAGATATTACAGAAGATGAATCTTTATGGGGTCAATGTACTCTGATAGGGATAATGCATTAATAGAAATTTCTGAATCATATTTATATAATCCAAAAGGGTTATACGATACATTAGTTCATGAATTTTTACATGCCTGTGAAGGTTGTCGAAATAAAGAATCTAATAATCATCATGGCGAATGGTTAAAGTGAGCTAAAAATATTAGGAATACAACTATGAAAAATGGAAAGAGTTACCTAATAAAATAGGTATGAGAAAAACAAAAATGGATTGAAAATCCAGATAGATATTGCGAACCACCTTATAATTATAATTGCAAATTATGCTTAAAGACTTGTGTCAATCGAGGCGGTAGAACTCGTGGTCGTTGTGGTTTTAAAAAAAGCAGGTTAATATGAAAAAAATTAAGTGTAGATGATGCTGTCATTTATTTATTTGCTCATCAAGATAAAAGATAATCCGGTTCAATTTCCAGATACATTAGTATATGTTGTAGATATGTATGCTAAATACAGAACAAATGTTTTTCTATTAGAAAAACATAATTATCGTTATACTCCTAATGGAAGTTTCTATACTAGAACAAAAATCTAATACAATAGATGAATTACTTACCTATTCTGAAATGTATATTAATTTTCCTTAAAGATATTAAATCTATTAAAAGATATTGATGATAAATTAGAGCAAGTTAAAATTGTATTAGATTATGAACGTCCATGTAATCAAGAAGACGGATTTGTTTTATTTAAAAATAAAATTATTCCAATTCTTTTGTTTGATTTTATAGAGAATAATATATAAATTAAAAGCCCCTGATAATTAATATCGGGGGCTTTTGTATATATTATTACATTATTCTTCGTCTTCTTTTGCTCGCTCTACAGACATATTAGATAAAAACTTATTGAACCAGAATGTAGCATTATCAGCTTCAGATAAAGCTTTTTAACTCTTCATCTGTTTGATTAGCTAACCAATTAAATGTATGGAAGCACATTAAAAAAACATTCAATAAATAATACATATGTTTCTTTTTTTACTTAAATTGTCTAAATCGTTTTTAAATTTAGGCATATACATGACAACAGATAAAAAGATTTTTAAGCTTTTTCTTCAGATAATTCTTTATCTTCTACAAGAGGTCCTTTAGAATTTTCCCATTCTTCTTCAAAAATAGTTTTTAACTCTTGTTCTTTATTGTCTGTTTTGAAATTCATGATGTTGAACAAAAAAATTCAGACATGATTTCAGCTACGGAAATAACTGTTTCTTGTTCTTCTGGTGTACGTGCATTATTAATTAATTTTTTTGACATTCCGTTACTAAAAATTCAGTAGCATCATCATCTAATTCGGCGAACGGATTCATATCCTCTTCTTCTTTATAATTATCTGTATTGAATTCGATAATTTTATTATCTTTTTCGTTACTTTTTTTGTTCTTGTTTGATATAATCATCTACTTCAATCACAACAATATTTCTAGCGTGAATATAAATAGTTTTATATCCGCTATCCATAACTTTTCTTTTGCAAGAATGGAATGCATTTTGCTCCATTTAATGCACTTGCTAATTCTTTTTGTGTGCCGTCAAAAATAGATATTTATCATAGGAAGAATCAATGCCTGCTTTAATTTTGAGTATTTTCAACATAATCTTTTTACTCCTTATCTTTCACTTTTTATCTTAATTATTATTTTTATTTTTTTATCTGGTAAATGATTGGCTTTATTAATGCTTATATTATAAAAAGCAAAAATACGCGTTCGCTTTTTGCTCACTTTGTATTTTGCTTTTATTGTGTTGCTTATTCTATTATATCTTATTTTTATTATTTTTAGTCCAGCTTTAAGCCCACTTTTTCTACTTCTTTTAATTTGGTCGAATGGTATTTTTAATTCAGTTGCTATTAATTTAAGAGCATGTTTTCTTTTTGATTTACTGTATTATGGTGTAGCCCGAATATTTCAGCTATTTGTTTATCATTATAATCTTCAAGATAATATTTAATTAATATTTTTTTCTTTCAAGATTATCGAGTGCTTTTAAATTCATCGCTACAATGTAATCCAGAAATCCAAGAGATGTCGGGAATACCTAAACTATTTTCATAATATTTATCTTCGTAAATCGTTTCATAACCACGTTCATTTTTCGCTTGTCATATATTCATCGTACTCTACATTTTTTTAAAAAGCAATGTTATTAACTTCTCTTAAAAAAATTTTTGTACGAATCGTACTACTTCAAACATATATACATTAGCAACGTAACCACAGAAATTTCTACCCATAGGTTTATAGCGACGAGCAAGATTTAATAATAGTAATTGTAATTCAGCACGAATTTCTTCAGAGGAACGACTACCATAATTATCTCTTACGAATTGGAACCTTGAGTTAATTTCTGTTCTATATCGAATGGCTGTTGTAGAACGCTTTTAATGCATATTTTAATTGAGGCTCAGACATGAAATGTCATACAAAAAAATACGAACAGATGAATCAGTAAAAATCAAGTTGATTACCCTTAAAAAAATATTAAGATATTTTTGATTAAAGGTTCAAATCGTTTTTAATAATTCTTTACTGGCTGCGGTGCATTTTTGTTTATCTACTCTATTTAATTCTTCTTCATCGAAGATTTGTTTATAAATCGTAACGAGTTCTTCAATTTCTGCCCACTCTTTTTTTCTTTGCTTCCATAGTTACTTTTCGTTTTAGCTTCAGCTTTTGTAACTTTGGTTTGTTTTTCGTTTTGTTTTTGATAGCCGTTGTGACTTCTTTATCCGAAATTAATTCTTCATGTAGTGTTTCGCTCATTTGATGTTATATATACCCTTACATTTATTTTTTTATTCTTCTTTAATCGTTTACGAGCTCTTCTATCTTTATTAATCTCATCGAGGTCACGCCATTTTTGTTGCGTGCCATCCCATTGTACACATCGAAAAATCTAAATTAGGGATAGAAATAAAAGAACATTTTCTTTTTTTAATTTAAAATCAGCGGTTTCTCTACCCTTTATATCGACTACTTTAATTGTACCAGATTTATCTGTAATTACAAAATCTGCTATATATTTAACTGGTAAAAATAGTTTTGCCAGTGAATTTATTTTTCTTTTTGGGCAATAAATCAAAAGAGATTTGCATCTCAAATGATTTAATTTCTTTTTGCTTTTTGTTCTAGCAAATATAAATAATATTCCGCTTCCATGATGGAGTCAAAATTGATATGATTTACGACAATTTTTTTGAGCTCCATATTTTGCTTTTTAATAGCTGTTGGAATAATAAAATGTGTTGCGTATTTATTATTAGATAATAATACATGTAAATCGTATAGTGTTTTAGAAAAAAATAAGTAATGCCGTCAATATAATATTCTTTCTTTTTGTCGAGCCATAATTATTCTTCTTCCATATTTAATTTTTTTCTAATCCAAGTTCATCGAGTGTACCAAACAATTTGCTATTAGGATATGCCAAAATATAATTAGTATCTAATGTTAATTCATCATCAACAATCGTTAATTTCGTCATGTAGAAAAAAAGCGTTGATTAATTTGTGTCACAAGATATGTTTCTTGCGGATTGTTTTTAAAGAATAATATATCTTTAAGAGATACAAGTTCATTAGAAACATGTTCTTCGGAATAAGAATCGAGAAGGATATTAAACCCTTCTCGTGTTTCAAATCCATCTTCTTTTATTTTAGCAATGATTTCTTTTTGTATCTTCTTTAAAGACAATAATAGAATTAATTTTTAAATCTTTAAAGTTAAACATAAATTACTCCGATACTTTTAGCAATTACATCTCGCTCATTTTACGAGAAGGTATTCATGTTCATCATCAGCGATTTGTGTACCAGCATATTGTTGTACAATTACATTATCGCCAATTTCAAAAGGTAAAAGCAACACGCGTGCCATCATTTAACATATGACCTTCGCCAATCATAACGACTTTAGCTACTTGTTGTTTTTCCCTTTTTGTCCAGTAAGAATAATACCAGACTGTGTTGTTTTCTTCTACGTTTTTGGCTCAACTAATACGTTAGCCCCATAGATACGCTCTATCATTGTAAAAATACCTCTTCCTTTGTATATGATTATTTTTTTAGTTTTTTTAGTAGTCTTTTTCTGTATTTTTTTAGTTGTTTTTCGGAATTGTTTTAGTAATTTTTCGTCGATTTTTTTAATGTTACCTTTACCGACGAATTCTTTTACGATAATAGCCATTAGTATTTGTCACCTGCCTTTACGAGAGACCATGCACGACAGACTTGTTTAATAGAACAAGAAGTACAAAATACATTTTTCTCTTGGATAATACAATTCATGTTGAATACATTCACTAATAGAATCAATAGTAGATATTAAGCGTTCAAAATCTGTACGATTGCGATAACTGTAATATTCAGAATTACCTTTTTACATAATGTATATGAATATAAATATCTTCACCATACATATGTTTAAAAAGCCAGAGCATCCAAAGAATATTTTTAATTTTCTATCTAGGTATGGTTGGTCTGGTTGACGATTACCATAATCTATATATAATAATTCATATTTATTATCTGGAGTTACGGCAATACATTCAATTTCACCAGTAATTTCTGTAGTACCATGAGGTCCCTTTACAGTTAATGCATATGGTGTTTTAATATCTAAAATACGAAGTTGTTTAGCTTCCGCCCATTTGTAAAAAAATTAGCGATTTTGCTGTAACCCTTCTAAACATCGCACTTCATTAATCGAATCTTTTTGCATATCATATCCCACTTGCGTTTTTAATTCTCCCATAGCGAGAACTCGTCCGTTACTGAGATGCAATAAAAAAATGCATTTGTTAATTCCATTAATGATTTAGATAATGTAGGTTTTGTCTGTGCATTAATTTTTTTATTAAATTTAGTATCATATAGTGTTGGGCATTTTATGTATTCAAATAATTGCTCTTCTGTAATTTTTTTATTGGACTTCATTGTGTAAAGCCCTGTTATTTTTAACAGATTCTTTATTAACAATTTTTGGCGGTGAAAATACAGGGACGTTCTTGTAAAGGATTTTCCATCCAATTACTAAACATACGTTCTTGCATTTCTATTTGGTCATTATATACTTTATAAAAGTCTCGTTCTTGGATTACGGCTCTTAATTTAAGAGCCAATCCAATTACTAAACATATCAATACAGTTATAATAACCGTAAGTATAATATCAATATTCATTTTGATATCCGTTTCATTACATATTCTAATTCTTCTTCTTTAGAATTATATTTTTTTATTAGGTTTAATTTCTGGCAAACCAGAAGTGTCAAAATGTAGATTCGACAGTGATTGTTATACAACCACCGTCTAATGAAATTGTTTTTTTCTGTATTTGATTCATACCACCAACCGCATAATGCAGTTTCAGGTACATGTGTATGCATGGCTGCATAGAATAAATTTAATAATTGATTCGTGCGTTTAGCATACAAAGTAAATAATAGTGGTTCAGTTAATTTAGGCATCTTATTTATTTAAAAGATGTAGAGTTTGGAAGTGGTTTTTTTCTTTTGATATTCAGTAACAAACCAACAAGCCCATGCAAATAAGCCACTAGGAGATGAGTCTTGTGGAATACAGGATTCTACAGGAGTTCTATCACCTAATTGTCCCTCAACCATTTGGAACATGGCAGCGATGCCGTTTACAGGGATGTTCAATTCTTTTTGCAAGAATGGATACTT